>Ga0209491_10000130_pt1 | contig 134587 bp, 93 predicted proteins | sample BON02_FD_187213 | JGI IMG/M metagenome (GOLD analysis project Ga0209491, IMG submission 187213) | Freshwater microbial communities from Lake Bonney liftoff mats and glacier meltwater in Antarctica - BON-02 (SPAdes) (version 2) | ecosystem: Environmental > Aquatic > Freshwater > Ice > Glacier... | reverse complement strand
CTACACCGTCATCCGCGGTACCGTCGGCGATCCCGATCCCTTCCGCATAAGATACCGCCAAGCCATCGCCGAACAGGTCGCGGAAATCATCCGTTCACGCTGCGACCGCCGCGATGCCGTCGCCCGCCTGCGTCAATGGGCGGAGCATTCCGTGATCGAATTCGACCGCAAACGCTTCGTCTCCGCTGCGGAAGAAACCCTCGCCGCCATCCACGAGGGAAACTTCGCCCGATATCGGATAAGACCATCGGAATACGAAGCATGGAAAGCTGCTTGGCGGTGATGACCGAATCGATCCCTTTCCCTGAAATCCTCTTCCCTGAAAACTGAAAACCAGCAAACTTCTTCCGCCAATCCGTCCACTATACTGCCAAAGATCAGCGCGAGGACGCAAAGGAAACGCCTAACAACGCCGCGAAAATGTGTTCCTGAAATGTTGCGATGAAGCACCTAGTATTAGACAACTAGTTATTCTTCGTGACATTGAGCTTGTGACCGCGCCGCGCCTTGAGAGTAACTTTGGAAAGTTGGAAATTGATACGATTCTCTGTGCTTTGGCAGGTCATCGGTGTGCAGAAGTGTTCCGCTGTTCTGATCCATGGCTCGCTTTCAATTGAAATATGATGAACATCCCGGCCTGTTGTTTCCCTTCTGAATAAGCAACCGCCCGCCGATGCGTAAGCCCGTTTCTTGGATTGTAGCGATCATCGTTTTCATCCTTGTATTTTTGGGGGTGTAGATGGGCATGGCTGCATTGCGGATCGAACCGTTTCACCTCGGCGAGCTAGGTGGAACCGCCTTCGTCGTCGCGAGGCTCTACGGAACTATCTGGCTTGCCGGGACGATATCGTAATCATCCGCGTGCACTCTTCCTTCATCGCAATCGTCACGCAAGAGATCTCAGGGAGGCAGGCTACCTTTGGCTTGCGATCTTCCAGAGGGTGTATTATAAATCCCTCCATGAGTAACCCAATTACCGTGCGTCTCCCGGATGATCTGCTCAAATGGCTGGAGGAAGAGGCTCGCACTACGGGAATCCCGAAAGGTCGTATCGTCCGCGAACAGTTGGAAATATCGCGAACCGCTCCAGTCGCTTGCTGCACGGTATGCTGACAGTAGTCCCAATTTTGCGGATCTCTGCCTAATAAGATTGAGCGAACTCAATCCGAAGATGCCGATTCTAACAATAGACAAGGATTTTTTGATCTATCGCCGCAACGGGAAGGAATCCATCCCTGTCATCATGCCTCCAAACTCCTGAAGCTCACTTTAACAATTCTCCGATGTTCCGATCAGTGTTTCCAAAAGCGGTTGCTACAGTCCTGTGCATGAGACTGCTCCTATCCCCGTTCGCTTCCGCCCTCACACCTCTTGAACAGATTCACGTAAAAACCTTCGAGGCCATGAAGGAGGTCGAGCGCTATCAGATTAAAATCGCCGAAAAGCATTACACCAACGGCGATTTCAAGGCAGCCCTCGCCGAATACGAGAAGTTCGTCACACTCTACGAAAAGAGCCCCGGCGCCCCCTACGCCCAACTGATGTGGAGCCACTCGATGATGCATCTCAAGAAACCCAAAACCGCACTCCGCGAAGGTTTCCAATCCGTGATCGATTACTGGCCGGAATCTCACGAAGCAACCATCGCCGCATACTGCATGGCCGACGCCTACCGCACGATGGGCGAGGTCGAACAAGCACAGAAAGCCTTCCGATTCCTGATCCGCGAATACCCCGATCACGAAATCGCGGTCCGCTCCCGCACCGATCTCCTCCACTACGCCCGCCTCCACAAGGACAACGAGGAGCGCATGTCCCTGCTCAACGAACTCGCCTACAAAGTCAAGCGCACCGATATCTCCAGAGAAACCTGCGCCAACGCCGCCCGCGAACTTGCCGAAATCCACTTCTTCGCCCAACGCTTCGACGACGGAAAGAAGGCACTCGCAACCAACCACTCGGGACGCGAACTTCTCGACAATGTTTTCAGCCTATCAACCAAAACCGTTTCCCACCTAATAAAGGACCAGAAAACCAGAAGCTCCGCGATCAATCTCGCCGACCAATTGATCGCCAGCCTCGAACAAGATATCACCGCGCGACCCGACGAAGGAAAATCCATCCTCTACCGCGCTGCCGGACTCAACGCCACCCTCGGACGCCCCTCGGAAATTTGGAAAATCTACGAGGAAGTCGCTCGCCGTTACGGAACCGACGACGACCTCCGTTCCAAAATGGCCGACTGGCACAAGAGCCGCGACAACCACAAAGAAGCCCGCCGCATCTATGGCGAATTCGAAAACCCCGTCGCGGGCCTCAAAAACATCGCCGCAATGGACCTCGAAGAAGGTAAGACCAAAGAAGCCATGGATGTCTTCCGCAAGCTCATCGAGCTCGATGGCGAGCACGCCAACGACTACCTCTGGTCCATCGCCAGCTGCTACGAGAAGCTCTCCGATTGGAAAAAAGCCATCGCCACCTACCGCCAGATCGACCGCTTCCCCGCCAACCATTTCCGCATGGCATACTGCCACCGCTGCATGAAGGAACACGACGAAGCCATCGTCCTCTACAACCAAACCAAAGTTGTCGACTCCGCAGCCCCCGAAGCCAGCCTCCAGATCGGCTTCACCTACGAGGAGGCCGGAGAAAAAGAAAAAGCCATCCGCACCTTCCAACTCACCTGCAAGCGCTACCCAAAATCCGACCAAGCCAGCAAATCCCACGCCCACCTCCAGAACAAATACAACATCAACGTCACCTTGGGCGGGACTGAAGAGAAATAAAAAAGGGAACCTCGAAAGGTTCCCTTTGTCTTCACCAAATCAGAAAGTGCTCGAAAGAGGAATCGAACCTCCACGGGGTTTCCCCCACTAGATCCTTAGACCCTTGAGGCTTACATAACTCGTTGGCTATCAATTCGTAAGAAAACACCATTTTCGCCATTTTCGGGTATTTCTCGCGTTTTAGCGGCAATACAGGCAGTGAAAATCCCTCATGAATTTTATCGAGGCGGCTTCAAAGCTGGGTATCATAAATCGAGTTCGAAACAACGTTGATGATTGTTGTCTTTAGGACGTTGCGGGAGCCGTTGCAAATGGAAACTAATCCACGAAGTGTGCCCCCCCGATCAATTCGGGGAGTTGCATCCTCTACCCTCCTTGCAACCGCAGCGTCTCCCTGACCGGAGAACTGCGAAGCAAGATGCTCTTGGACTGCCTGCCGGAAATCATCGCCAGTCAGCTCTCGCTGGGACTCGGGTAGTTCCTCGCGGTCGAACTCTGTGAGCGCGAAATGGATGTCGTGGGGTGTTTCCGACATTAGCCAGTGGTGTAGGAATTGAAATGATATGCGCCCGTCAGGCCAAGCGCTGCCGCCCAACGATCAACAACCACGCGGTCGCAGGCGGGATCATCAGGGACGTCATCGAGGATGGCCTGTAACTCCGCAGCCTTGCTCCGGTAGCCCATGGCCGCGAAGGGGATCACAAACCGTGGCTCTTTCATCATGCCCGACCAGAACGTTGCATAGACAGCGTTCATCGCCCTAGCGAAGGCATCGGAGAACTCACCCATCCCCATCGCTCCGAGAGTTGCTCCACCTGTTGGATGAGTTTCTGGACTTCGGGGGGAAATGGCATGGAGATTGGGTGGTTGCAAATGGCGGCGCGGAGACGCTGGCAGGCTTCATCGGGGCAGGCAAGGTAACAGGTATCGGATCGCAGTGGAGTGTCTGTCCAATGTGGATGCCCTACAGACTATCTAGGAATCCTTCGACATCTCCCAACTTTCGCGCTGGGCGCGTGCCTGCTTGAAAGCGCCGAGTTCCCTGTGTTTCCGGATCGACCAGCGGCGGCTTACCTGTTTGCGATCAAGGAGCATGCTGGCTACCCACCAGGCGTTGACGTTGCCGAGACCGTCGGCCTCGACCGTCCGCCTTACACCGGTCTGATTTGCGAGAACTGGTTCTTTTTTCACCCGCTTCGGGCGTGGAGAGGAGGGAGCATTCGAGATTCAGTAGTAGCGGTTGCGGGCTTGTTAGCGGCAACGCACGCACAGCTTCCACCGCGTATTCTCACGCTCCTTGCCGCATCCGCAAAATCCTTGTTCCACATTTTCAATACGCCTGAGAGCGGCTTTGCCGTTCTGCCGCCGCCGCTGCTTTTTCTGTGATTCGGTTTTATTCATGTCTCTTGGGTAGGACTCTTCCTTTCGCCCTGTATCTTGTTGGAGCGTGCCCGTCGGCCAAGCTGTGGATAAAAATGGCAAAAACGCCAAGCATTCGCAAGCGCCGGAAGCCCGGATTCGCTCGCCAAGTTTCCACATCCTTGGTTAGCTCTGGCGCATGAATGTAAGACGATGGCAGGACAACCCGAACGAACTGGAGCCGCTCGCCGCACAGGCGATGAATTACGCCCTGCACATGATGGCCCACCGGCTCAGTGCCGCCCACCGTCATCGCAGACACCGATGAAGCTATATCTTCTGCATGCCCAGCTCACTCGCCGATGATGCCGCAAAAGACCGCTTCGCCGAAGTGGCCAGACTCCTCGCCATCGCCCACAGTGCCCGCTCCCTTGTCATGGTGGTGGGGGCTTGGGCGAAACGCCCGGATGCTAGTGGTCACCTCGATACGAAAACCCCGCCTTCCGAATCGCCCGACCGCCAGGAAGTCGTCGCCCTGATGCTGGAAGATCATTCCCACAAAGCCACCAGCCTACTGCCCATCCTGCGTGACCGCGAGGGCATCTTCACCAGCTTCGGCGACCCCGGCCCCTTGCAGTTCGGGCAATCAGAAGGACGCTTCTCCAGCCTCATGCCACGCGACAAACCTAGCACACTCAAAGCAGCCCAAGCCAAGGCCGCCCTACTGGCGCTCGGCATGAACATCATTAACGGTGGCTTCGACCCAATCCTGAACTGATGCTTCCAAGCGCCACGACCGGAAGATTGCTGCCAAACGGATTCGAGGCGCGACAAATCCGAACGCTCCGTTTTACACTCTGCACGTGACCATTTCCTTCTCGCTCGACGACCTCAAGCAATCCATTCCCGGCATCGCCGGTCTTGCGGACGTGGCAGATGACGCGCTACCCGATGCCCTGCGTATCCTCCTTGGTAAAGCCGCATAGGGAGCGACGATCCGAGTCAACGGGAAGATTATCAGCCTCGATTAAGGCGACCTCTCGGAATCCGCTGTGTTGGAGGCTCAGCGCCTTTACGAAAAGGCCGCAGCGCAATCCACCAAAGGTCAGCTTTCCAAGGCCGCATCCCTATACCGCCGCGCGATCGAAGCGAACCCCTCGTTACAAAATGCCCGCCGTGAATTGGCGATGGTGCTTTTCGAGCCAGGTAAATCCGACGATGCCATGGATGCGCTCCTTGATGCCCTCAAGAGCGATCCACGCGACCCGCAGGCGCTCGTAATTCTCGGCAACCACTACGCCCGACAAGACGGACAGTAGGAAATTGCCATTCGCCTGATCCAGCGTGCTTGCGAAGTAGCCCCGGAGGATTCGGTGGCTCGTAACAGCCTGGGTGGCCTGCTTCTCGAACAAGACCAACCCGAGGAAGCCATCGCTGCATTCGATGCGGCACTTGCTCTCGACCCGTCGTTCGCCAACGCATGGTATGGCCGCTCGGTCGCTGAAATCGCTCTCCAGCGTTGGAGCGCAGCCCGCGATTCTCTCCAGCAGATGTTTGCCATCGCCAACCTTGCCGACCGCCGTCAGGAGACGATGCTTAAGGAAGCCCGCGATAGTTTCAGCCGCGTCACGAACATCATCGGCAACGACCGCGCCGCCGAATCCTTCGCCGTTGCCAGCGATCTCGCCTCCCGCCTCGGAGAAGTCACCGGCCAATCCGTCACCGTCCGGGAAACCAAGGTCGAAGGTTTTCTGCCATCCCGTTCCTTCGCGGCTTGGTTTACTGCCAAGGATCACCACCTCGTGGAAATCGACAAGCGCCTACCCGCCGAGATGGTCAAACACCACCTCGCCTGCCGCGAGTGCATTCGGATGCTGATTGCCGCCGAAACAGGGAGCAAACAAGAGAGCCGGGACATTGGTTTCCCGGCAAGTTGCAGGAGCACGATTCTCAACGCACTCGACGCCGACATCCGCCGTATTGCCGCCCGCAAGAGCTACGACCCTGCGAAGTTGTTCGAGGTCACACTCGGACTGGCGGAATCGGCCGTCATCCAGACCCGGCACGTCATTCAGGACATCGTCATCGAACGCCACTTGATGGAAATCGATGCCCTCCGAGAGGCTCAATTCTGCACCCTGTTGCTACAAGCACACGCTGCGGTGGGGCCACCATCGAATCACCCAATCGCGAAATCATCCCGCCAAAGATCAACGCGCTACGTGACATAATGGCCGCCGTGATCGCGCCGCTCCTCGACCGACTCGGCAATGGAGCAACCGACTACACCACTCAGTTCACCAAGGCCGGCGTGCTGCCCATCGCTCGCCGGATCGAATCGACAATCTGGGGGGCACGTTCCTGCCGGTGTAAAACAAGACGCCCTCGATCAACAGTTCGACGAAATCGCCAATCTCCTTGACATCCGGGATTGGTATTCATGGACGAACGCAAGTGAAACCAAGTCCCCATCAACTGATTGACCATGCCCACTGGAAAAGACGCCATCGTTGTTATGTTCAGCCGGGAGCAAGTCCGCCAGCGAAAGCTCGCTCACTTTCTCAAGAGGTTCGGCACCACCGCCTTGCCCGAGGGGACGGAACTCGCCGCGATGATGGGCACTTTCGCATTCCTCGTAGATGGCTGGAACGACGACCCGAACGAACACTATGTCATCCCGGAGATCAGGAAATTCTACCAGCACTTCCACAAGGTGTGTCCATACTGGTTCTTCTTCTGTGACCTCGACACCGTAAGCGTCGTATGATTGTAGTGGTTGGAAGCTCCGCTCCTTAATCAACCGAATCGGTTCCAACTTCAATCAAATTCTAATCCGTTTTTCAACTCGTTCCGCGCACTTCTGTGTTCAATCCAAGATTGACACGTCCTGTCCCTTGTTTTCTATCCTACTTCTGTTTGATATTAAGTCGCATATAGGCTCGTGGCATATCATCCGTGGGAATGAATTCCACGGTGACATCGTCCATTTCCGGTTGGTTCGAGTGGCGATAGATTTCCAAGACATTCGCTCCACCGCTTTGCCATTCCTCACCATCCTCTGAAATTTCGACATCATATGCCAAGTCTTCCGCCATGATCCGTTCAATGTACTTAAGTTGTGATTTTCCTTTCGAGCGTTTGATCCGAGGTAGTTGCCACGGCTCAATCGCTTGTTTGGGATCCAGGAACAACGCATACTTGAAGAGGTTCGGAATGTTATCCGCTGAGGCACTTACATTCGGACCGGAAATTTTCGGATTCCGTTGTTCGCTTTCGTTAAAGTGAATTGCCTGCCAGCCTTCGAAAGTGTTTTGATCCGGCGTTGCGGGCTTGGGCGGTGCCGGCGCCTCCTTTGGTGCAACCGGTATCAGGCGTGACACCCGGCCTTTCGTGGGTAGCAAGATCGGATACACCCGCTTGTTCAACTCTTCCATCTTGTCGAGCATCTCTGAGATAGGTTGGAAATCATTGTCAAGGACGCCTTTGTATTTGAACCAGTGCCAGCCGATGGCTCCAGGATGATCAATAAGTCCCAATGTATGATTTTGATAGAAAAGACCTCTATCCAACTGAGATGCAACGCGGTATCCAGCACCTCTCCCACCCCCTTTTGCATCATCGACTTTTTTCGCATACCATTCCGATTGGATAAACGGCCGCCCGGACCTGTTGACCCATCCCGTCATGCTGTTTTGTGAGGGACTCCATGAGTGGTAATAATTGAGGCTCACCACATCCAGCGGTGAGGATCCTTTTAGCAGTGCTTTGGTCATCGTCCGACCGTGCTGGCGACTTCCCACAACCAAATGATTCGGATCATATTTTTTCAAAGCCTTGGTAACCACTGAGTAATAAGTAAAGGCGACATGTTCGACAAACTCGTCGTTGTCCTCTTTCGAATATCGCTTGGGCGAACGCTTGCGCTCGGCCAGCCAACGGACGGCCTCCTGATGTCCGCGGTCAGATTCGGGAAGACTGAGATAAAGCTTCAGCGCGTTGGGACGAATCGGAAGTTCGTTGTCGGTGTAGTGCCCCAGCAGCCACGGATCGTCTTTCAAACGTGCGACTCGTGTCTTCACATAGTCATCTGCAAATGTCACAAAACCTTCGTCGAATACCGGGATTGTCTGATTTACGTATCCCCTCTTCCCAAACGAAGCTTTCCGTTTGTTACGATAAATCGCCATGAAACCAAGAGTCGTCATGTATGGCATCCTCACCTCTGCTTTGTTTAGCTGATCTTTCTGTGACCAGCGGCCAAGCGTGTTGAACCCGTATTTCCGCAGAAGAGATAGCGTCTCATCAGCAATAGATTCATTGTCGCCTTTCTGTTCCTCCAATCCAAGTTCGAAAGCTTCGCTCTCAATTTCGAACCTAGCGTCCTCGTCTTCTGATGACGCATCCTCATCTGTCGCTTTGCCGATCGCGAGGGTAACGGTGTTCATCCCGATCGAGATGAACGGGTATCCGAGCGGATCAATAAACCACCAACGCTTGTCCCGGAACTCCGTGCGGAAAAATCCTGTCGCCTCCGATTGCCATGAACCTTTGTAGCCGCCGTAAATGGTAAGTAGATCATCTGCAACCGGAGCGATAGGACGCATGGAGTCGATAGTCCGCACCGGACGTTCCACCCATTTCCCATTGACCGAGACTTTGGCTGTCGTCTCGGAATTCCCCTCCAAGGTCATGATCAGCAAGGCGGCGGGAACAAGAGCAAATTTGATTTTCATAAAACAGTGTGAATACATTTCTTTAGTTTTTAGGGTCTATCTTAGAGATTCACCGGATCTGAATGACTTTGAGGCGTACAAACATTTTGGAATGCCCGGTTGGTAGAGTGTAGGAAGTTTCCGGAGATGCGGAATTGTCGTTCACCTCGGTTATCCATTCCTTGAGATCGTCTGATCTCTCAATCTGATAAATAACGTCACCGTTCTGGAAGGCGTCATCGCCCTTGGAAAATGTAAGAACTCCGTTGTTGAATGTTCCGGGAGAAAGATTCCGAGCGGTCGGGTCGAGGCCGAGTGCATATTCCATGAGATTGCTAAGGCCGTCGTTATCGGAATCATCATCCGCCGCTTGTCCAGCGATCCCATGAACCGTTGCCCAAGCGGTATAATTCGACGGAACGGACTTGCCCATGAGTGTGAAATCCGCGCCGCTCCCCTTCCCTATGCCAACCCTACCCCCGTCCCCGAAGACCACGATCCGCCAATGAATCGTCGTTCCCTGCGCCATCAGGATCGGATCAAGTGACATGGTGGAAGCAAAGTCTACCGCCGCTGAATCCTGCGATGTTCGGACCACAAATGTCGTTCCAGTCTGTGTAAAAGTGCTGCCACCGTCCATGCTGTAAAACAAACCTGCCGAAGTTGGCCCTGTATCGCTCCTTGAAAGTCTCAATCCCGAAATCCCATAGAGTTTCACGGTAAACCCAGCATCTGCAGAGGTCGTAAAATGAAAGAAATTTCCTTCCTGCTGTGCAGCATCAAAATCGGCAGTGGCGGTGAACTTACGGTTCCAAGTATTGGTAGGAGATCCAGAATTCCCCTGAGATCCACCACCTATGAGAGAGCTACCGCCAGCGCCGGGTATCACCGAGTTGGCTACTCCACTTCCTACTCCAATAGTACTCTCAGTAATGTTCCAACGCAGCAAATCATCAGGTGCTGCCGGAGGAGCTACATCGATCCGAACCATACTACTCGTTCCAGAGATACCATTGGTAGCGGTGGCAACCGCAGTAAGAAAATGCTCCCCACCAACTGGTGTGAATGCAATCACATAGGGAGCGCTCGTATCTGTTCCGAGAAGGGTTTCACCGTTATAAAAAGCGACGCTGGAGATCTCTGGATTGTTACCGGCCGGTTGCACATCAACGGTGATCGTAACCTCTGCTCCGAACTCAAATTCCTCCTCATTTGCGGGGCTCGAAATGTTTACGATTGGCTCCCATAACAGAGGATCGGTTTTATTCACCAAAATTTCCACACCATCTGAAACCCCATCGCCGTCGGTGTCAGCCAGATATGGATTGGTTCCGAAAATAGTAATTTCCGCTTCATCGCTGATACCATCGCCATCGCTATCCTTGAGCCGGACCAGTTTCAGTTGTGGGCCCGGAGTACTGACAGAGGAGCCTTCCTTAGCTTGGATTTCAATCCCATCCGACTGGGTGTCACCCGCGACCAACGAAGGTAAAGCCACATCCCAGCGTGGCTCCTGTGTGATCAGGAACGTGGCATGACCATCACTCTGGGTATGAAGGAAGTCTGTGACGTCGATTAGTTTTTCTGAAGCCGTAGCGGAACTGGTGACCAGCTGCCCCTGAATGAATGCACTTTCACCCTGATCGGTAATCACGCGGTCCGCGATCAGGTTTCCAGCGGCAGCATCCTTTCTCAGGTTAGGCGCATTGGACCAGTTGACGGAGTCCTGCGTCCAATTGTCATCCTCTAGGCCATAAACATGAGCCTGTACGGTGGCGGCGCTGCCTGCAGTACGGGCTTGCATGGCAAGCACAGCAAGCTGGATATCCGGGGGGTAGATAAGTGGCACCTTGAACTTGATCAATGCGGCGTTACGGGCAGAAGCATTGGTTGGATTGTTACGAGCAGTGAGGGTCGTCGTAGTTCCATAGTTAGCCCCAGCGTTGCTTCCATCCCTCACCGTGCTGTCATCCTGCGCCGAGATCGTTTGCTCAGGCTGCAGAGGTTTGCTTGGAATCGTGAAAAGCCAGACGCTTCGGGCAGGCTGAAAAAGTTGATTCCCACTGCCATCAGAGAGGGCTCCACTGGAAGAAACGGTATCCCACTTCCTACCGCCGCCAAATCGGGCTTCACTGACTTCTTCGAGCAAGTAGCGTGAGCCCGTAGGAATCCCCCAATTCGCAGTATCGACAATCATGCTTGCTCCGTTGTCATTGTCATTCACGGAAAACACATAATAAGTTCCGGTGTTCAAATCCCGGGTGACGATCACATCAAGCGAGTCGAGACTGCCGTTGGAGGCCAGCGAAAAATTTTTAAGGACTCCGCCGGGAGCATTGGCCTTGGCGAACAGACGATAAACCTCTGCCGTTTTTGTTGCCCCGCCAAAGTTGTTCGGTGTCGAGTCATTCTGCCTGTAGAACATGCCGTTTTTGGCCACCCCGTATGTGCCACTGAGCGAGGTTTGAGGAAATTTGAAACAGTAAAGCTCCTTTGCAGAATTCCGAGCTAGATTAGCCACGATCGCGCCAAAGCGTGGATACTTGGTAGGATCATCAAGTGTTTCCGGAAAGGTATCAAAGAAGCTACCGCTATGGACATTGAATTCCGATATGCTGATTGGAAATGGCGCCTCAGGTGACATATCGCCAGCCATTGCACTCCGAATATCACTCACCGAGGATCCGAACGATATAGGATCGGCATTGTATTGATGGAATGCGTAATTATTTAAAGCCAGGTAGTTTGGATCCGATACTCCTAAGAAATTCTTATGCCGATTATTCACCGCGCGATCTCCCCAACCTGTATAGGAACCGGTGTTACCCGCAGTAACAGGTGCGAAGATGTTTGGAGCGAGGGACTTCCCATAGAGCGCATTTATGTCCGCGAATGCCGACTGGATGGCGTCGGAGGCTAGCCGCAAACGCAGAAACCAGTTTGAAGCTGTAATCCCGTTCGCATTCGGATGATCCGGTTCATTAAACATCTGGTAGCGGGTCACATCGTAGTTTTTTCCAAGATAGAACGCTTGGGCATAGTAGTGCTGCCAGAGCTCCCATTTCCGAGCCCAGTCATCTGTTTCGTTGATCGGGAAACGACCGGCTGTAATTTGAACAAGAATCTCAGATCCGGATTTACGCAGATTTTCAAATGTCGTATCCCATCCGTAACTGTAACGTCGCTCGAAATAATTCCAATTGATGTAGTCCTCATTCAAAGGATCGGCGCGGAGCGCATCTCTACGAGCCAGGAAGCTAGCCTCATCTGTTACCCCATCCCCCGTACCAGGAATGTCATCATTGAGTTCGATCTGCTCGGGACTGAGGAAAATGCGGGCGGCGTTCGATCTGGAATAGCGCCACCAATCGCCGGTATTGTTGGCGTTGGAAAAACTTCCGATATTGTAACCCACAATATCCGGCGTGCTCCCTACATTACCGCTTTTGAGATTCAATCTACCTGTCGTCGTCTGTGCGAGCGCGAAATCAACCGCATCCCCTTTGCCGATACCTAACCTTCCCCCACTGCCACCGAAAACGACGATGCGCCAGTGAATCGTTTTACCCGATACACCTCCACTAATCTCAATGGGTTCAACCGCCATTGTCGAACTGAAGGTGCTTGCTGCGGATGTGAGAGCGGAACTAACAGAAAAAGTCCCACCTGTTTTGACAAAATCATTCCCGCCGTCAGAGCTATAAAAAAGCCCCGCAGAGCTAGACCCATCCCCGGTGCTTGCAAGATTCAACCCAGTGACACCGGAAACCTTAAAGGTCTTACCTGCTTCTACATTCGTAGTAAATGAAAAGTAATGCCCGGCGGATTGAGCGGCAGAAAAACTGTTGGTATTTGGAGAAAAAGTCCGGTTCCATGAATTGCCCGGAGAATTGACAACCCCTTGCGTTCCTCCTCCTGTCAGAGCACTTCCGCTGATTCCCGGCACCACTGATGTGGCCGAACCGCTACCCGAGCTGATAGTGTTTTCGCTCACATCCCACTGTAGGAGATCCTCAGCAGAGCAGTGAGCAATGCTACAGAACATCAGAAATACTTTCACTCCACAGCGATTGAATAAACATCTATACCAGCTTTTGTAGGAATCGGCGCTCGTCAGGACAGAATTATTTTCAGGTATCATTCGATAAGGGTTTTTGAAGGAATTCCCACCGGCATCATGAAATTACGGGTATTGGATGACAGTCCGCCACGGATGGCAGTGCTCAATTCAACGGCAAGAGATATCGACCAGGGTAATCTTAAGACGTCGGGCAACAAGATTTCGTAGCCTATCTTTTGATACAGGCAGCGGTCAGCGTCGTAGTCCGTGCTTCTGCGAGTCACGTAAAACTGACGGGCGAGAACTCAGCGTTTTTCAATACGGACACCCATCTCTACGGACCAGGCTTTCCACTCCTCGATGAGCTGGCTGAGTAGCTCGGGTTTCTCGGATGAAAGATCGTGCTGCTCGGAACGATCGGTTTTGAGATTATAGAGTTCCCAGCGAAGGGCATCGGGTTGGCGTTTTCCCCAGACAATTTTCCAATCACCTTTGCGGTATCCGCGTGCTTGCTGGTGCTCGGTAGCGATCGGACGGTCTTCCATACTGCCAGTTTCACACGCAGGCAGGAGCGAAGTGCCGGTGAAAGGGATGACGGGCTTGCCATCCAGCATTTCAAGCTGCTTCACCCCCGTGGCATCGCTGATGGTCGGCGTGATGTCCATGATGTGGCTTGGGCTTTCTATCCATTTTTCACGGGCTTTAAAACCTGTGGGCCAGTGGATGATGAGAGGAGAGGAAATTCCGCCTTCATGGCAAAAATGTTTGTACATGTTCAGTGGCGTATTCCCGAGATTCGCCCAACCGGAACCATAGGACTGGTGAGTGCCGTCCTGCCCGATTTTATCAAGATCAGCCCCCGTGTGAAGAGTTGTCGTTCCTTTACGCGATTCACCATCGAACCCGAAGGGCCCCCACTCGTAGCAAGCTCCATTGTCACTCATGAAAAAGATCAGCGTGTTCTCAAGTTCATTGTTTTTCTCAAGATCGGCGATGATGCGGCCGACACCCTCATCGACGTGCTCAACCATGGCTGCGTAGGTCGCCATGCGGCGCGCCAGATCTTCTCGCCGGTCTTCCGGCAGACTGTTCCATTTCGGATTCGAGACGCCGGAGTAACCGTTTGCGATGGCTTGCGGTTCTACTGGCACTTCCGACAATGGTGGAAGTGCTGCGTCAGACGGGATGAGACCGAGTTCTTTTTGCCGTTCGAAACGCGCAGCACGAAGCACATCCCAGCCCTTACGATAGACGGGGACATTCCGGTCAATATCGGCTTTCGGAGCCTGTATTGGGAAATGGGGAGACGAGTGGGCGAGATAAAGAAGCCACGGTTGGCTTTCTTTCGCGCGAGCCTGTTTGAGAAACTCCAACGAGTAGTCAGTGAAAACATCGGTCACATAAAAACCACCCTCAGCATAATTTATTTCAGGCTCGGTTCCCTTGGGAAGACGGATGTATTTGGAAGGATCCCACTGATTTTCAGAATGGGAAAGAAAACTACGATAACCGTAGTAGTTCTGAAAACCACGCTCGATAGGCCCGGGAATTCCCATGTGCCATTTCCCGACCATCCAGGTGGAGTAGCCTTCTTTTCCAAGAATTTCTGGAAGCGTAGCCGCCTCAGGAAGCAAGTGTCCGGTGTAGGACCTCCCCCAGCCTTTGCGTGGTTTGGGGGTAGCGAAGGAACCGATTCCCGCCTGATGCGGATGTAGTCCGGTGATGAGTGCGGCGCGCGATGGGCAGCAACGGGCGGAATTGTAAAACGAGGAGAATTTCGCCCCACCCTTCGCGAGGCGATCGATATTCGGTGTTTGGATTTCAGAGCCGTAGCAGGAAAGATCCGAAAACCCGAGGTCATCAGCGAGGATGATCAGAACATTCGGACGTTCGGCTGCGATTGCCGTGATTGGGATCGTCGTGAGAGCGAGGACAGTGAGGACAGTGAGGAGATTCTGGATCATGGTGTTTGTGGTGTTTGATTATTTTCCCTTTGTATTGGAACTACCGCCATCAGACGGAAGACTTTTGTTCCATGCGAGAACCGCGCTGCGCAAACGCTCGACTACCTCGGGATGTGTGGTGGAAAGATCGACGGATTCTGCTGCGTCGGCCTTTAGATCATAAAGTCGGCTAGCGGACCCATCGTAAGCGCAGACAAGTTTCCAAATACCATCGCGCACAGCAAGATCCGGATCGTCAGCAGTTCCCGGGCGATCGGGGGGACGTCGGAAAAAGAGTGGAGTCTTCCGTCCGGCCTCGGCCTTACCTAGCAGGGTATCGGCGAGCGTCTCACCATCCAACTTCGCAGCTGGCTTGATGCCGGCTATTTGATAAAGCGAGGCATTCAGATCAATGGCTGAAAAGACGGCCGTGTCGTTGATCGTCCCGGCTTTTCCTTTGGCAAATAAACCTGGGGCCCAGACGATGAGCGGCGAGCGGATACCGCCTTCATGGAGAAAACCTTTTTTCCCCTTGAGTGGCCCAGCGGAACCGGCACCGATTTCCGGACCATTGTCCGAGGCGATGAGGATGAGGGTGTTTTCGCGGAGTTTTGGGTCGTTTCGAATGCGATCGAAAAGCGGAGCAAGCTGCTCATCCATCGAGTCGAGCACGGCATGATAGAGATCGCGCTTCTTTTTTGAATTCCGCATCGCTTCGGGTGGGAAAAACGGAGAATGCACGTCATCCGGCCAGACGTTGATGAAGAAGGGCTTTTCAACTTCGGCCGCGTGATCAATGAAGGATAGGGCAGCCTTGACGAAGGAGGTGGTAATCACCGACCGGTCTTCCCAGACGATAGGGCCATGTCCCAGTTTGGATGATCCTAGGTCATGCTTCTTCGGAGGCTTCCCGTTATACGCATCAAAGAGCGGTAGCACACGCGAGCCGAGTCCTTCGAAGTTTGTGAGAGTTTGGTCGAAACCATATTCGCTGACGAGCGGAGCATCGCCCACGTCGCGTTGCCCGCCCATGTGCCATTTGCCGAAATGACCGGTGGCGTAACCTGCTTTCTTGAGTTCGCGAGCAAGGATAGGAGCAGCCGGATCGAGCCAGTCGGCCATTCCACGTTTCTTATTCTTGGCTCGAAATTCGAGGAATGAAGTAATACGCCAACGCTGCGGATACTGCCCGGTAGTGATCGCTACACGGGACGGCGAACAGATGGGGGAATTCACATAAAACTGAGTGAAACGCAGCCCTTCGGAGGCGAGGCGGTCGATGTTCTGGGTCTTCACCGCTTTTCCTCCAAAGCAGGAAAAATCCGCCCAGCCCATGTCATCCACGAAGACCATCAGGATATTCGGTTTCTCGCTTGCGGAAACTGGCAGTAGGCACAGTGCGCTGAGTAAAAGGGAAATTGTCAGAGGTAGTCTCATCAGAGTGGATATTGGGTCAGTTTCTGCGAATACGGAAGAAGCATTGCGGCTCGGCACCTAGCGGAACAGTGGCACTGGAAAGAAAATCATTAGTATCAATGGTCTTAATTTCCTTCCAATGATGGAGATCCGGTGAGGATTCAATCGAGTAACGCCCTGGCACATCGGTCCAGGAGAACGTCGCACTGGAGCCCTCATTGCGGGCGAACGAGTGGACGCGTATCGCATCCGGCAACAAGGGATCCGTCCCGGCTTCGATCTCATCCGCATCGCTGATTCCGTCCTGATCGGTGTCTCCGGTGCCATCAAAGGCGACGGTGAGAAACTCGCGCATTTCGACAAGATCGTTGATACCGTCATTGTCGGCATCGCCGTCGTCGATACCATCGGAGCCGGGCCAGTTATCTGGGTCAGGAACCGGGTAGAGCGCGTCAACTTCCTTCATGTAGTCGCGAAGGCGGACCCACATACGCCAGCGAATGGCGATTTCGGATTCCGATAAATCCACGTCCTCGCCGATGTGCGATCCGAGATGAAAGAGATTGAACGAACCATCGAAGGTGGGTTTTTCGAATTCAATGACCAGCTTGTAGTCACCGTCGTGCAACGCCACGCTCGGGCGTTGGTTTTTGCGATCAGCAATCACATAATGGGGAGTGCAGTGAACGAGTGGGCTGGGACGGATAATTTCAGGAGGCGCCACACCTCCCGAAACCGCGCGGATGGCGGATACCAGACTTCCTCCGTCGATTCCCGCAGGAAGTCCGCTCGGACTTCCGGTTGCCCACTCCCAGATGGTGGGAAACAGATCGGTTCCCATCATGTTGAGATCACACTGGGTGTCTGCGGTGATGCCAGGCCCGGCGAAAAAGGTGGGAACACGAACACCCGCTTCCCAGATTTCCGGCTTTCCTCCCCGTAGCGGGGCATTGTCGGAATAGCTGGATTGTGCGCCGTTATCAGACTGATAGATGAGATAGGTGGAGTTACGAATTCCGAGGTCATCCAGGGCATCAAGGGTTCGGCCAAGCGCAATATCCAGATCCGTATGCATCGCAGCCCAGCCGCGATCTGAATGACGGGTGCCGGGTGTTCGACCTTGGTAAGCAGCGTAGCTGCCCCCTGAGTAGCGGATGGCGAGATGGGGCGCGTAGTGAGAAATCTGGCAATAGAATGGCGTTCCCACCGATGTCTTGCGGCTCATGAAATCGATGGCCCGGCCGGTCAGACTGTAAACGAGCTTAGGGTCTGAGTTCTGGGTGCCACCTGCATCGCCGGTTTCGTTCCCAGTGGCTCCATCACTCTCATCGAAGCCATGGGCTGCCGGGCCACCGCCATTGAGATGCCATTTCCCCCAGTGCGCAGTGGCGTAGGGAATGGGAAGTGTCTTGAGCAATTCGGTGATAGTCGTATCGGACGATTGGATGGCATCGACCTTCTTGCCAGGAGAGACCATTCGTTGTGAGGTATTGGGCAACGGATTTTCGTTGCGTCCGACAATATCGGTAAACCCCAGGCGGACGCAGCTTTTCCCTGTCAAAATGGCGTAGCGGGAAGGTGAGCAGTTTGGCGCGGGCGCATATCCACGGGAGAAGCGCATTCCGGAGTTTGCAATCCGTGTAAGATTCGGAGTGATATGATAATCGCTTTTGGAATCCGTCCGATTTTTATCCGCCTGCCCTTCCATGGTAGTCCATCCTTGGTCATCGGTTAAAATGAAGAGAAAATTCGGACGAGTGCGGATATCGATCCCGACGTTGGTGGTTTCATTTTCGCTGGTGGTGTAGGAAAAATTATCCATCCCGGACTCACCCGTATTCGGGAGATATGATACTTGATCGCCATCTATACGAACAGTGCCTTTGCCTGGCTGAGTGACGGAGATGAGACCAATTCCGGGAGCCGTGCCCCGCAGCACGTCGATTAGGTTGCCAGAAGAATTAGCGAGAACCTGGAACTGCTTTAAGTCAGCGGGTCCGGAAGAATCCAGTTTGACCTTATCAATGGCGATGTTCGTGGTAGCCGCAGCCGCAGCATTCGACCCATCCGAGGCAGTAAAGCGGATGCCAACACGATCATAACCGACTCCGAAATCGATGTGATAAGATCCCTCACGCCAGAGGTCTTTGGAAATCTGCGCTGCGTTTGTTTTCAGGAATAAAGGCGAGTCGAGGAGGACTGTGTAAGCTTCTGAGGGAATGGTATCTGCGGACGAAAGGTTGCCGCCGGTATCCGGCTCCGCGAGGTCGAAAATGCCGCTGGTCCAGTTGCTATTGATACCAAACACCTCAACCCTGAGCTTTAAATCGTGGGGATGCCCGTTGTTGGCATCGGCATCGTTCAGAAGGTAGCGGAAGGTCAGAGTTTGTGACCCAGTTAGTCGGCTGGCGTCTGAAATGATTTGAATCAGGCCGCGAGTGTCGCGGTTGGGACTGCTACCACCAGGGTCTCGATACCGTGCGAGCGGTTCTATCTGTCCATCGGAACCTACCAAGGAGTTTTCGCGATACCAACTCAAGCTATCTCCTTCCGGAGCATTCGCAAACCAGCTGTCGATCCGCGAGGAGCCAGCTCCTCCCGTGCCGCCTGTGGCATCCGCCGCCTGAAGGATAGGATCGTCAAAGTCCGCATTGCCCGGGGTTGAAGCCCCGACGCATTGCAGCAGTCCGTAGGTAACGGCGAGGGCGAAGGATTTTTTCATAAAAACGGATATCGGGGATTCAGATGAATAAGATCCACATCTACTGCGATGTGGAAATCCTTACCAGAAGCCTCCAGTTTTAGGATTCGGATCAGGGTTCCTCGGTCTTGGCTGGATAAAGATGGTGTTCGTGCAACTTGCGGAGGTGTTCGACTTTTTCAGGAAACTTCGCCGCCAGATTGGTGGTCTCACTTGGATCGTCTTTCAGATTGGCGAGAAAAGTCTCCACCGTTTTAACGGAGTGCCCATCGGTGGTATCGCGGGTTCTTCCGATCAACTTCCAATCACCCTCGCGCACCGCCCACTCGGCCTTTGTCCCCTCCCCCAGCTGCCAGTGAAGAGCACTTCCCTCGTGGACGCTTGGAGTTTTTGAATTCTTGATGACTTCTACAAGGCTACGCCCGTCGATATGAACTTCAGGTAGTTTCACACCGGTGAGTTCCGCAATGGTTGGGAGCCAGTCGCAGCCATGACTAAGTTGATCTCGCTTCTCGTTTTGTGGCAGTTTGCTCGGCCACGAAATGATCGCGGGCAAGCGGATCCCTCCTTCGAACAGGCTGAACTTGGCCGAGCGATAAGGCCCCGCACTGCCTCCCCCGAAGTGCGCACGATCTTCGGTGGAGTGACCGTTGTCACTTTGGAAAATGATGATTGTATTCTCGCTCAGGCCAAGTTCGTCAACCTTAGCAAAGAGTTCCCCGAGGCGCTGGTCCTGCGCCGCCACCGAGGCTGCGTAAAGGTTCCGGGGATAGGGCAAATTCTCGAATTTTTTGAGCCACTTCTTATCTCCTTGGTATGGATAGTGCGGGGTGTTGAGTGCATAAAAAATGAAGAACGGCTTGTCGCGGTTTTCTTCCATGAACCCAGAAGCCTCCTTGACCATGAGATCCGGGAAATACTGGCCATCGTAAAACACCTTTTTGCCATTGCGCCAGAGGTCGTGGATATTCGGACCGCTCCAGTAGAAAAAGTGGGAATAGTTGTCGATGCATCCGCCCATGTGACCGAAAGAGTGGTCAAAACCCTGGGCGAGCGGACGGGTTTCCGGCGTGTAACCGAGATGCCATTTCCCGATATGAGCCGTTGTATATCCAGCCGTTTTAAATATTTCCGCCATGGTAATTTCTTCGGTAGGAAGAGCCGCTTTGCCGCCCTCGTGTGAGGAGCAATTTCCAGGCACCCCCGTCCGCGCCGGCCAGCGCCCCGTGAGCATTCCGGCACGAGACGGCGAGCAGACCGGAGACGCGGAATAAAACTGCGTAAACTTCACTCCGCTTTTGGCAAGGGCGTCAGTATGAGGTGTCACCAGATCTTTCGAGCCGTAGGTGCCAAGATCCACGCTGCCCTGATCATCGGCCATGATGAAAATCACGTTCGGACGTTCGGACGCCACTAAAGTTGCTGTCAGCCAGGCAAGACCGAGTAATGTAATCAATTGTTTCAAATTCTAATTCGGTTATAGGCTGACCTTGCTTCTTGGTTTGTGTATTTCTGTGTAAAAGTGGAACCGCCACCTCTGAGGGCAGCGGTTCCTATACCCATAAAAGAGCGTAGATAAAAATGTTATTGGCTACGACGGCGGCGCAGCATCAGAAGCATTCCAACACCACCCAGCAGCGCGGTGGAAGGTTCTGGAATAACGGCCGATGTCAGAGACAGGGTCGCGGTGTCTTTTGCGAACGAGACCCGGTTGGTCTGAGAGATGATTAGTGCTTCAGTTTGGTTCAACCGGAAGTAGACCTCTGTCTGGTTCGGAGTATTCCCGGTATATAGGGTTTGAATGAAAGCGGTGACATCCGTTGATGGTGTTGAATTATTTGCGGCAGCAGTGCTCGTGAAAGCAGAATTGATCGCCCCTGTCCCGCTCTAACTGAAAAGTGTAATTCCTGAATTATCCAGATCTGTCTCACTGAGACCAAAAAGTGCGACATTAAACGCATTACTAAAGTTCGTGCCTACGACTGTGATCTTAAAATTTGCCGAGGATATGGTTTCCCCAACAGCAAGAGTGGGCAGAGTGAAACCGATAACCGCATTGTTATTGTTACGCGTGTTGGTTCCACCGCCCACGCCTGCTGTCAGCGCAGATTCTACGTAGTAGCCGAGTGCATCGCCACCACTTTGACGAGCACCGACAATGCGATCCTGTGAAGACAAGGTCGCCATCACAGTCGCAGCCTGTGCGGAGACCGGAAGCAGGAGAACGGAGGTGATGCTTAATATTACTTTGTTGTTTTTCAATTTCATTGGATTTTTTGTTTAGTGTTTTCGATTGAGTGAGAAATCATCGGATCTCTACGCAATCGAGACATGATGTGACCATCCGAGATTTGAGATCAAGATCTCTGACTCAAACTGGACGAAAGGAGGGGGCGTGTGGCAGGTCGTTTCATTTTAAGATCAACCCTAATTTTCCTGAACCTGGAGACGATAGAACACTCTACCCGGAGGTGTGGGGGCTGGCGCGATGTATGTGACGTTCTGGCCTACACTGCCGGGGTTCGTGGCCACCGTTGTCCAGTTTTTCAAATCCGAAGAGGCGCGGACAAGGTAAGTCAGTTCCGAACGAGCGCGGAAGAAGCGGAACTCAAGATTGTTTCCTGCGACGACTCCAACCACCGGACTCGCGACTGGGCTTGCGGCGATTGGCGAGGAACCTAGTGCAAATTCAAGCAGGTTCGCGAGGCCATCTGAATCAGGATCCGCTGCGGCCGAGGAATCACGTCCGTTCCACGCAATGGTCGTAGCCCAAGAGAGATACGGATCTGGGGTGTAAACGAGGTTGAGAGCGTTTTGTGTTTTGGAGATTGCCCACTGACCTTTTCCAGTGAATCCGACCACCTCCAGAGTTATTTTCCCCGTGTTGATGGCGGGGAGAGAGGATACAGAGGAAATGAGCGGCACCGTTTTCGGCGTTTCCGTAAATCCGACAAGATCATCAGACTCAAGGCGCAGCGTCCATGATGAGGACGAAGGATCCGAGAGAGAATCTGCGGAAAACGCTGCGCCCGGAGCAGTCCAGTTTGTTAGAGGTCTTGAAAAAACAGCGTTCTTCCTGATGACAAGCGTTTCAGAAGTGGAGCCGGTTCCCGAAAAAGCCGCGCCGGCTTCGACATTTATGGGTGAGGCGATACGGCAATTCACCCGCAGATGCGAAGTTGCGGTGGCGGTGGTGTCTCCGGTGTAGGATTTCGCGGAACCTCTGAGCGCCCAATCACCAGAACCGACCCGCAAGTTCACCTTGCTACCGGAAGAAGAGTCCGAGATGGCTCCGGAGAGACTTCCCGCACCGGGACCACGAAGTGAGAGCGTGCGGTCACTATCTACCATCGTGACAATACTGGTAACTGGCCCGGTGATATCAAGGCGCCCCGCAAGACTACCTATGTCCCAGCGATTGCCTCCGGTAGTAAGCGAGATAGCCCCACTGAGGGTGTTGTTACCATCCAAGCCGAGGAGCTGGACGTGGCTGGAAGCATTTTGCATCTCTAGCGTAAACGGCTCTGCGGAGCTAATCCCACCTGTGAATTCCACCCCAGCCCTGTTGTTACCGCCCTTTAGAAGTGTCTCACCAGAACCCTTCCCAAGACCGTTATTATCCGAGATTCTTACCTTGCCAGCATTCACTGTAAGCTGCCCGCCGAAAGAGTTTGCCCCCTCTAAAATCAGATTGGCTGCACCGTTTTTCAATATAGCACCTCCGGAAATGGGAGCTTGGATCGTAGCGTCTTCGTTCAGCATGATCTTCGCAGCTGGAGCCAAATTAAGCACATGGGATGGAGAGCTGACGGTGTATCCGGCCGAATTGAAGGCAATGCTGGCTGCCGTCACAGGTGTGTCTAGCGTGACCGTCGCGGCGTTACCGTTACCCTCGAAAATGACATCATAGCCATTGGACCACTGGAAGTTTTCATCCTGAAACTGCCACCGAGTCGCCGAGGAAGCAGTACTCCAGATGCCATTACCCTGCTGGATGCCCGCTGTATTCGAGTTTGCATCCCAAGTGGCCTCGTTGAAATTGATCCCCGTCGTGCTGCGTATCCAATCTTTGTAATGACTTACCCGTCCGTGCATGAAACCCACGCCGGCAGCCGCGCCCAAAGTCTCCCCCACGATCCATAACCTACCACCCTCTTCCATAAACATCGGCCCACCGCTATCACCCGGTGCCGTTGCCCCCTCATTTGGCAAAGCACTGCTGCCTGTATCATATTTGAATACAAGCGTCTGCCCTCCCACCCCGCCCGCTTCATGGATGCCCGTGATGCGGTTTGTCGCGGCGTAGCGGATTCCGTTGCTACCAGCCAACTCGGCGGCGTTTCCGGTAAACTCGCCACGCAGGCCGTAGCCAGCCAACCAGATCTCCTTCCCTACCTCGTCCGATCCTTGATAAATCGGAGTGCTCGGCACGCCCGATTTCGTGACCGGTGTGGTGAGGCGGACAAGTGCTACATCAGAATCCGGCATGACATGGATGGAAGCGATGTTTGAACTGCCTCCGTGATAGATAAAGGCGCCGCCGGTTTGTCCATTCACAACGTGCCGCGCCGTTAACACCCATTCAGGCGAAATCAGAGCTCCGGTGCCCCCGAAAGTAATGATTCCTGTCCCATTGAACCGCGACTGCGCTGCCAGATTTCGGGAAATCGTCGAGACATTGCGGTCGGTATTCGGAGCCGTATCCGTCATCGAAGGGCGCCACGTGATCGCGCCGCAGGGACTGGATCCCAGCAACCACATGGTCACTGGGTAGAATAAAAAGCGGCATTCAATTTTCATAAGAGGGGGTTTAATTCCCTGGAATGAATCGATCAAATTTCCAAAAAATCTAAGAACTACCCTATCGTCTGAGTCTCCCGGATCAAACTATCCGACTCAAACTGGATGAAAGGAGGGGGACGACGAAAACGTCAATCCCGCATAAGTTCCGATTACTTCGACGCTTTAGATTTCTTCTTCGAGCCCTTTCCTTTCAGACGAGTATTTGCTTTGAGCTCGGTATCCAGTCCACGATCTCCCTGTTGTTTCATCCACTTATCCAAGATATTTGAGAGACGGACTTTGGTTCCCGCGTGAGCTACCTCAGCTGCGAGGTTTCGAGTCTCTGTTGGATCCGTTTCCAGATCGTAAAGCTCCTCTTCTGGACGATGGGAAAGCCACGCGATTCGTTCGGCAAGTGCTGCATCGGTTTTGGCATCGGCACGCCAGGAATCGATGACTTCGCCCTTGTGGATGCCATTGATGAAATAGGTATTCTCTGGAGTGAGATTGCGGATGTATTTGTAACGCGCATCACGAACCGCACGTATCGGATACGGCTCCTTGAACCCGTTGATGCCAACAGTGGTATGCTGTGAATAAACGAACTCGTGAAAATTTTGGGTTTTACCCAGAAGAACTTCAGTGAAATCTGCACCGTCAAAACCCTTGGCCCCATTCGCATCAGGACAGCCGGTATCCATCGTCTTCGGATCGATTCCGGCAAGCGCAAGAAAAGTGGGCGCGATATCGGTATATTGCACAAGCGCATTACTGGTGGAACCTGGCTTGATCTTTCCAGGCCAGCGGGCGAGAGCGGTTGCTCGAATGCCGTTGTCGTAAAGCGACCATTTTCCGCCATAGGGCAATGAGTTTCCTTGCTCACTGAGAAACAGGACCAGAGTATCTTCGGTCTGTCCTACTTCTTCGAGTAGTTCGAGAAGCTTGCCGACTTGAGAATCGAGCTTGGATATTTCACCGTAGTGATCAGCCAGAGCTTGGCGTGTGATCTCGTTGTCGTGAAGATAGCTTGGTAAAGTGATCTTGGCCGGATTGTATTCCGGGCCACGGTTCCACGGAGAATGGGGATCATTGGAAGCGAAAACTAGCAACCAAGGTTCTTTCTCTTCGCGACGAAGGAATTTCGCAGTGTGGGTGAGATCGTCGGCACCATCGATGTGCTCGTAGGGGAAACTTGCGTGAGGCGCTACATGGCTTTTATTCTGAAGAGCCACCCGGTAGCCAACGTTTTTCAGGTAAGTAAAAATACTATTTGTATCTTTATATACCTTAGTATGATTGGGATACGCTCCGGAACGAATACTATGCAGGCCAGTATATATCGAATGGCGAGTAGGAGAACATGTGGAAGCCGGGGAAAACATGTGATCTAGCCACATACTTTCACCACGAAGGCGATCAAGATTGGGGGTTTTCACTTCCCGATTGCCGGCAAAGCCGAGATCCGACCATGTGAGGTCATCAGCCAGGATGACGAGAAAATTAGGGCGCTGGGCTGCAAAGCTAAATGCAGTGAGGAAAATGGGTAGTAGAAGGAAAATTCGCATGTTGTAGCAGGTTAGAAATAGATAAGTTCCATTTCCCCAAAATCGGCGCTATTGTGCGAGTTCGGTCACGGAGCGGTAGACAAGACGCTGGGTTGATGGTTCCTCGTAGACGAAGACAAGTGCCTTCGTGTTGGAATTGACAGGCCACCGACTGTTGTTGAACGGGATATAATTACCGTCGCTTTCATAAGCGAATAGCGCCCGATAGTAGGTGGCGTCGGATGGGAATGCCGGACGTAGCTTCGCGTTTTTGAAAGGCTGCACTGCTTGCTTTGCAGTCCCGAGAGCAATCCCCAACCGCCGCGTGCTAAAATTGAAAAGGTAAGTGTCATTGCCACGGAATTCAGGATCGTCAGTTCTTACTGGGAAAACTCGGTAGCCCTTTTTCGTGGGGGCAAATACAATAATAAAGTCCCGGCCAGTCTGCGGCAGTTTCACGTTTCCCAGAGTGCGAAACTCGTCGCCCTCTGTAACGCCGACCGAAAATTCACGTACCTTGACCGAGATGCCTTTCTTAAGCTGCCCAGTCGGAAGCTTAATCTCCCCAAGAATTCTATCATTCTGACGGAACTCTATTGTATCAATATTCTCAAATAGTGCGAAGGCAAATGCCCGGATCTGGATGCCTCGCTGGGTTCCGCCTTCCGTTTCTTGAGCGGATAACGAAGACAGAGTCGTTAGAGAAAGAACCAGTAGAGTAAATAGGATTTTTTGCATAATGATAGTGCTTAAAGGTTAAGTTCATCGGAGGACAGCCAGCGAAATGAAGTCACGACCATGCGCCTGCCGAATTGCTTGTTGACCTCAGATGTCAGAGCGGGAACTGAACGACCGCTTATGTTTTCTGCTGCTTCCGGTAGGTCTGCCGGATCGAGATATTCCGGTGTGCGCTGCACCACGGCTTCGCACCATGCGGTGGCAGTAATTTTTCCTGCGCTGTCGCGTGCTTCGCCATAGGCGCGGATGCGGAAGGTATCCGAGCGTGAGGTAAGTTGCGATCCGATGGCGGTGAGGATATCTGCCTGCCGCACGTGCGAGGGACTGTTGAGGGATTTTGGAAGTTGGGCAGCCTCCGGAAACGCCATCACGACACCGGGTGGGACGGCAGATACACGGTCACTCGTGGATAACAATTCGCTGTTAACCGAACGGTCTAGCGCGGCTTGCAACGGCCCCCGAAGGGCGAGCTGGGTATCGCCCGACGGGCGGCGATTGATAAAATCAGCGAGGGACAGGAATGGTCCGCGACTGCGAATTTCGATAACGAGTTCCTTTGCAAGTTCTTCAATCTCATCATTGTCCAATTCACGGTAGCCACGCCATTGTGCTGCGTTCCCCGCCGAGGTCACATCCGCACCGGAGAAGGCGGCCGAATCCCGGTCGGCTCCGGAACCGTAGGCAGTCAGGAGAGAGGTGACAGGGACTTCGGATGTTTGACTGGCCTCGACTGTCGACGGCAAATTGGTGCCATTGGCGATGGGGATGTATGCTTTGATCATCGACCCCAAAATGGCTTTCCAGGCTTCAACCGAGGTCGAATTCACATTAAACGCCCCGTCGATCAGTAGGCCGGATGAGGCAATTTCATACGCATCCCCTTTCGCTTCACCGCTGCTGGAAAACAGCCGATCTACAGCAGAGTCTGGATCACCCCAAAGTCGCATGTGGCTGTTGGGTAAGAGTGACTCGGGCAACGTTACGAATTCACTGAATGCCTGTTTGGCCGTCTTTTTCGGCGACTGGTGAGGGGCTTGCTTTTGCACAATACTGGAGAGGAACCAAGAATCCCATAACATGCGATTCACGTGGTATGAATGATCCAGATACTCCGGAGTTTCGGTTTTTTCCGGGCTGATCACTGGAACCGCATAAGAATTACTGATCGCATGTGAAACCTCAGGGCCGCGCGCCGGACGTACCATTTTAAGCGCACCGGAATCCATGCTTTTGACGACTCCGTTCGCGATCGCATTCTGGAATGCTCCTAGCGAAAGAGGTGGTTCACGAGGCACCGAGGTGGTGATGACTGTGTCTTGCCCACGGGAAAGATCGGTGTAGGATCCGCCGAAAATCCCCCTATTGATCTGATTGACGCTGAGTTGCGGGAAATTCGAATCCTGACTACCAGAAAGTGCTTTCACTAAAATTTCGTGCCCGGAAAGAGCGAGGGACGTCTGATCGAGATTGTCGAGGTTCGCATTCAAAGTCCGTTCGTTGTGAGTGCGAGTCCATGAAGTGGTGCTGTCTTCGGTTTTTGTCTGATGGGAGAACATGAGAAACGGATGTTTCCCCACACCGGTCATCGAAGGGATACTTGGCAGGTCGCCTGAAAAGGGTGGAAAAAGCGTGGGGTGAGCGTTGGCTCGGGAGTTATCCACAGGGTTTACCATGCGTGAGCCCAAATCCTGTAGATGGTTTTCGGAGGGTCCGCTGCCGCGCTTGTCAGCACCATAGCTATAGGTGAAGTTGATGAGGTTCTTGCTGCTGCTCGTGAACTTTTCGCCATTTGCCGAAGCTTCGTAGCGTAAGTCGGCAGTGCTGGCGACAGGCCTGTCTAGTTCCACTTTAAACCTCCGGCCTCGTCCCAGATTCCACCCGGCTTTCATGGCAAGCGAGCGGCTTGCATTTCCTCCGGAGTATGGAGCGGGTTCGCCCGATCCCGGCCCTTCGGACATAATGAGGACTTCGCCAGGCATTAGAACTACCGGATCCGGTGTCCCGCTCCGTCCCCAGTGAGGATCTGCAGCCGTTCCAAATAACATCGTAAAGGCGTGACCCGATGTATTATCAGCACCGGAGGCATCCGAGAATTTCGTTGTCGATACGAGTCCGGATTGATCGGAAAGACGAATGCTATATGGAATCGTCCAATATTTGAATGAGAGATAAGAGTCCGGATGTAGCGCGATAGGGACATCGAAGGGATTCCACAGCGTAAGGATTCCGTCAGTGACCCAGAAGAGATCGTATTCTGTTGGTGTGACATCCGCTTTCTCCTTCGCCCAGAGTGAGAGAAGCCATTGGGCGCGGATGAAGTTTGGGATCTTATAGAGAGAGAACGGGTCGCTTTGGAATGCGGCAACAGAGGCAGTGCCTTTGCCTGGTTTTGTCATGAGAATATTGGAATTCGATAGATCCCCCCCGGTCATGCTGACCAGATCTGCGGGAGCTGGTTCCAAATCGCGCCACACATTGTGAAAAAGCCAAAGCTCCTTCCAGGTGATTCCGTCTGGATAGATCGTATCTTGGTTTGGCAGTTGGGTCGCCAATGGTTTGGATACAGGATGATCTAGAAAAAGCGATAGATCCCGCTTTAGGCCCCCACGGGCAACATCTGCCAAGACACCTCTGGACGATGTAGTAAAATCAAGAAAAGTTTCATCGGAAGATCCAGAATTTCCAGCAAGCAAATCAAGTGATTCGTGACTTACTATATGGGCTAACGAAGGATTTTCACGCTCAATATTCGAGAGCGCAGAATTGAGATGATAGGCAGCCGCAGGAGCCGTCTGTGCATTAGCCCATACTTTCGAAAGATTTTCCGATCCAGAAGGTAGCTTATTGACGAGTGCTTTAGAGTTTTCATCGCTGACCCACCACGCATACGCTCCGTCTGCGTGCCCTGTCGGAAGATGGCGTAGCTCCATTTTAGGGACAGCGACGCGATCCGAGCCATCCGCTAAATTCCCACCTCGAAAAACCACGTCGTCGTCCGAGGCAGTTGACTTCACTGTTTCGATTTTCGAAATATCGGATTGCAAACCTGATACCAACCAACCGTGGAAAACGGGATCCGGACGAGCGGTAGTGGTGGTGGAGTCCCACGAATCATAAACTCCCACCCAGTGTTGGCGTCTTGCGGTGGCGGAGGTGGTATTTCCTCCATCGTCTGAGAGCTGCGAGGCATTTGCGTTGATTCGTTGGTCTGGGCCGAGTTGGTGTTGGAGTTCTCCGATGGCAAGCATGAGCGCGAATCTTGCGTTTGCTTCTGCCGTATCAGCACTCGCGCCGCGCGACCCGGCCCGCAGTGAAATGCTCGAAAGACTGAGTAATCCTAAAGCAATAATCGTCAATAAAACCATCAGGCTGAGTGTGGCAACGAGAGCAAATCCGCCAGTGTATTGATCTTTCTGTTTGAGTGAATTCATTGGGTTTCGGGTCTTAAAAATTCGGCTTATTCAGTCCTAATGGAGAAGTTTCGAATTCGTCTGCAAAGCTATCGCGCTGCGCAGAGGACGCAAGAAAGCAAGCCCCTGGAACCCCCCGTCTTTTGATACAGGAGCCAACGACAGCTTGTCAGAACGGGAGCAATGATGCAGGCTGGGCTTCATGTATCGCCTTCTTCCTATGCCCTTACAGATTGTGGCGCTCCTGGCGCTCGCACTGAGCAGTAATGGGCTCGCGGCGATGACGCCCGATGAACCGGACGAGCACACATTGCATCTCTGGCACCTCGATGAAAGCGGTCCGCCTTTTTTAGACAGCGGAACTTCTCCGAAACCATTGCTTGGCTTGCTCAACGGTGCCCGGGCTGGACAGAAATCGCTGGCAGGATTCGGCCAAGCAGTCTCCTTTGATCACGCTGCGGGTGGTGAATCACTTACCAATTTTTACGAAGGCGCAATCCTACTAGCGCAACCTAAATCAGTAGATGGCCCCGAGGATAATGTAACGGCACCATTTCCTATCATGGGAGAGGACGGTGCATTCACGATCGAGGCGTTAGTGAAGCTCAACAAACTTCCATCTGAAGCTCCTGGGCTAGCACTGACCATCGTCAGCATGGATGGCGAAAGTAACGACAGGGTCTTCAACTTCCGGATTGAAAAAACCGGATTCCTTAGTTTCGCCCCCTTTGCAGGAAGATCGCTGCGCGGAGGTGGACTGACAACCATCCCCGTCTCGGGACCGCATGCGATCAATACCAGCGACTGGTTCCATGCCGCGGTCACCTACGATGGCAATGAAGGCTCCGCCGGAAATCTCAAATTTTATTGGACGCGCCTTGCACCCGGATTGACGGCGGCGAATCTATTGGGAAGCGGGACTCTCATTTCAGACCTTTCCAAAGAACTCGGGGATTTTGCCATCGGAAACACAGGGCGCACAGTGCTAGGAAAGAAGGAATGCAATCCGTTTCCCGGTCTGATCGATGAAGTTCGCATTAGCGGAATCGCCCGTCCGGCACATGACTTTTTCTTCGTCAATCCCGAGTCTAGACTTCAAGCAGTGAGGCAATCCACGCAGACATCTACCCATCCAGATTTCGAACTGCAAATCGAGAAAATTGAAATCGACGGAAAGGAAACCTCGCTGCCAAGAGGCCAGAATCCGCTACTCCTCGAAGCAGGTACCCATCGGGTGGATATCGACTTCAGCCTTCCACAGGGAACGATCACAGAGAAAGTGGGAGTCCGATGCCGTCTGGAAGGGATCGATGATCCTTGGCAACCGGCCGTCCGGGGCATGCTAGTTATTTGTGAGGTATTGGACAAATCGCAAGAGGTCATTTCGCGGTCATCTTTTGCCAGCATCGGACAGAGCAATGGCTGGAGCGGCGACTCCTATGAAACGCCACTCAATCCCCGGCTCGAGCCGTTGTTTCTCCCACGAAACGCCAAGTCCCTGCGTATTACACTTTCATCCGGCACACCGGACACCACAGGCCAGATTGTCATTGATAACCTGGCGGTCACCTTGCCATCTGATTCGCTGGGCGACAAATCGATTTGGCGGAACGGAAGATTTGAAGAAGGAGAGTCAATTTATACCGCGAGTGGAACACCAACCAACTGGCAGCGCGAAGGTGACGATACGGCAATCGCACGCTTGATCTCGCGGCAGGGTGATCGAGGGATCGGCCTCGTGGATGGCGACGAAACGGCCAATGGAAAGTGGACTTCGACCTGCAATTTGCCAAGCATCCCGGACGGAGGGAGCTCCGTCATCTTGAGCTGGGATGAGGCGTATAGCATCATTGGTGGCCGCTCCTACCGAGCTACTTATTTGAGTGTTCCGTCCGGAAATTACCAGTTCCGTGCGATCGCCATTACGCAGTCGCCTGGCCTTGCGAGCACCCATCTCGAGCTACCGATTATCGTCCGCTCCCCCATCTGGGAAAAGTCCTGGTTCCTCCCGATTACCGCTTCCATCGCAGTTGGATTGATCGCGCTGGTGATTCTGCAATCCTACCGCCGCCGCGCTTTCGCCCGCTTTTCGGAGCTCAATCTCAAACACACTTTGGAAAGCGACCGAGCCCGGATTGCAAGAGATATGCATGACGACCTCGGCACCCGCGTATCCAGCCTGATCATGGGAGCTTCATTGGTGCAGCGTGATCTTGATCGTGATCCGGTAGCCAGCCGTCGCAATCTTGAATGGATGGGAAGCGCCGCGCGCGATCTTGCGAATGCGATGGACACACTCGTATGGGCAATAGATCCCGCAAAGGACTCCTTGGAGCAACTTGCCAACCATCTCTCTGGATTGGCTCAAGAGATCTTTCGCGAAGATACCTTCCGCTTGCGCATCAACGTGCCTACGAACCTCCCTTCGATTTCTTTGCGTTCCGAATTCCGGCACCATTTTTCGCTAGCAGTGAAAGAAGCACTTCACAACATCGCGAAACATGCCGGCCCCTGTAAAGTATCGTTAGAGCTAGCTTGGTGCGACGACGAGCTTACTGTGGTTATCCACGATGACGGTCTCGGCTTCGATCCATCCACTCCTGCTGAAGGAAACGGCCTGCTCAACTTCAAGTCCCGTCTGGAGGAACTCGGTGGCTCATGCCTCGTGGAATCTAGGCCTGCCTTCGGCACCACAATTACTTTCATCTGTCCCCTACCCTGCCCGGAAAAACCTTCAAATTCATGAAACCCAGACAACACACAATCGCCATCGTGGAAGACGATTCCCAACTCAGAAAGTCGTTTATCGCCACGCTTGCTGCGACCGATAGCTGGCTGGTGACGGGTAGTTTCGCCCGCTCAGAAACCGCCATCCCCGCTATCCAAGCGGATCCTCCGGATATCGCCATTGTAGACATCCAACTTCCCGGCCTTTCAGGAATCGAATGCGTACGGCAACTCAAACCTCTGTGTCCGGAAACCCAGTTCCTGATGGTCACCGCATTTGATAATTCCGACAGAGTTTTCGAAGCGCTCGCGGCAGGGGCGTCCGGCTATCTGCTCAAGCGCGACGTTCCTACACGCTTGTTGGAATCGCTCGATGAAGTGCTTAACGGTGGAGCTCCCATGTCGAGCGCCATCGCGCGGAAGGTGATCCAGCATTTCCGCCAACCGGCCAAACCGGATAAAGAAATGTATGACCTAACCGAGAGGGAGGAAGAGGTATTAAACTTACTCACGCAGGGAGCACGTTATAAAGAGATCGCCGATGAGCTTGAAATCGCGATCACGACAGTCCGTTACCACCTCAACAACATCTATCGAAAACTCCATGTCACCACACGCACGGAAGCTGTGGTGAAATATCTGGGGCACGATGTCTGATGCTCAGATTCCGTCACTTCCCACGGGAAGTTTTCAGAGGTAGATCGGGAGTAGATTCACCGTTTACGATTTTCTCAGCCCACGCAGAAAGCCAAGCATCCAATTCCTTGTAAGCAGGATTGCCGATCAGGTTTTCTTTTTCCTGCCTATCGTCAGCAAGATTGTAGAGCTGGATCGCTTTGGCGACTCCGTTTTTGGACTTCTTTTTCTCCAGCAGCTTGGGACCAAAGACAATTTTCCATGATCCGGTCAACGCCGGATCGACCGGGACCGTCCCGTTATACTGAAGGGAAATCCATGACTTCTTATCCTCTTCATTAATCAACAACGGAGGACGGACGGAAGCCGCCTTACCCTGGAGGCTCGTCCAACGGTCGGAACCATCCACGGCGGGATCGCGCGGCGATCCCTTTGCGGACAAAGGTGAGCCGAGCATCTCGGCAAAGGTCGGATACAAATCCTGGAGTCCGAGTAGCTCATCGCTTGATTTACCACCGTTTCCTTCTACTCCATCCCCGATCCCGCCGGATTTCCAGTAGGCGATGAATGGCACCCGGTGCCCGCCTTCATGCACATGCGCCTTGTATGACCGGAGATTTCCGGTGGCTTTTGGATCGTCGATTTCGGCACCGTTGTCGCTGGTAAAAATCACCAAGGTGTTATCGATTAGCTTGGCTCCAGGCTCACGGGGATCATCTGTCTTTTCGAGATACTCCATCAACTGTGCCAAAAGGACATCGTTCAGATACACAAAATCGCGACGGGCAGAACCAGTGAGGCTTCCGTTTTTCCAACGGCTCGCTCCTGCGACCGCCTCGCCGTCAATCGCTACATCCGAAGTGTAAGGTGAGTGATTCGCGTGCGAAGCGAAGTAGAGAAAAAAGGGCTGTTTGCTCGCAACCGGATTTCTCACATGGTCGCTCATGAACCCAACAGCTTCCCCATAGAGGGTCTGTCCGATTTGATCGAAGCGATAAGACCCATCCAATTCCTTGCCATTGCCCGTCGCACCCATGACCGAACGGTTATGGATCCAGCCGGGGCCGATCTCCTGATCAGCGCCGTTGCCGGTCTGTCCGTTAGGTCCCGAAGTCGCGTGGGAACGTGAAAAACCGTGGAAAAAGTCAAACCCATGATCCAGGGGACCATCCAGAATCTCGCGCTTTAGGTCGGCATCTTTCCAACCATTAGACGGATTTCCATCGGATTTGCGGTAGCTCAGTCCGAGATGCCATTTCCCGACCATGCCTGTGGCGTAGCCTTGGCTTTTTAGAAAAGCAGGCAGGGTCGGCCGGCCTTGGTCAATTAACGGATCCTTCTGCGCTCCCATCAAAACGCCTTTTAGCAATCCCGCACGCCACGCGTATCGACCGGTCAACAATGCATAGCGACTAGGTGTGCAGCGATTTTGCGCATGGGCATCGGTGAAACGGATTCCAAGATCGGCAAGTCGCTCCATTTCTGGAGTCGCGATCTGCTCGTCATCAGCTAATCCCGACCAATCCTGATAAGCACTGGTGTCTCCAATCCCCATGTCATCCGCTAGGAAAACAAGTATATTCGGAGCCGCTGCGTTTAGAGAAATCGGCAAGAAAATGGCTATTAGACCAGAAACAAACCAGCCGGGTATGCATTTCATACAAGGGAGAAATTTCAGACTCGGCTTCGCAAACTTGCCAGCCAAGTGCCGCTATGAGAGGCACCCGCCGGAATCAAGTATCTAGTATCTAGTATGAACGGCGGCGGCTGAAGCAACCGGCGAGCAGGGAAACTCCAACCAAAAGTGCGGATGTAGGTTCGGGAACTGCCTCGAGAGTCAGCCCAGCGAAACGAAATCCACCAACATCTCCAGAATAGATCGCTGCCACAGGGCCAGAATTACCACCTGCCATCGTTAGGTTCAAACTGGAGACATCGAAGTCCCCGGGATTACTAATTGAAGTGAACTCGAGTGATTGCCGGGTCAACAGATTGACGATGGTGAACGATTCGTCCAACGGATCTCCACTGCCACCCACGTTCTGCACATTGATTTTCGTGATTTTAAATCCTACCGCCGAGTTGATGCCGGTCGTGGCATTGAGCGCGAAAGTGATACCCTCGCGGGAGCCGTTGCCAAATCCGATGCCATCACCATTGGCAGCCGGATCACCTTGAACACCCATAATATTAGAGTTCCAATTGAAGGTGCCAGCTGTAAGTTGGTCACCGAGTGTTGCTGGTGCCGTAGAGACGTTGGCCATCGCATTGAGCGTGATCCCGATAGTTCCCCCGAAGGCACCGCTCTCAGAAACAGAACCCGTCGCGGGGAATCTGAATGTGTTACTATTTATGTCTATCCCGCCGGAACCGTCGAAAGTAATGTCAGTCGTAATGGAGGAAGTAACGCTGGGGTTACCTCCATTTGAGGCAATGACTAAGGCAGCGTCCGCTGATATCGCCAGAGAGAGGGCAGTAAAGAAAGTAGCAGGCAGCATGCAAACGGAGTGGTGAGTTTTCATTAGTAGTAGGTTGGTTTTTGGTTGGTTTTTGGTTTTGCTGAGACGGATTTCAATTTTTTGGGTTCGTGAAGCCCTGAAAAATCAGGTGATTCCAATGTGTTAAAAAGTCCCGATTCGTCGCGATACTCAAGGATTGAAGGTAGCATAACAAGATTATAAGGCCCATTTGTCCCCGTCCTTTTATACAGGCTGAGATCCGACTATTTTTCCGATTCACTCCCAAAAAAACTTGTGGATCATAGTGTGTGTATATTTTTCACCCGGCTTCAGGATGCAGTTTGGAAAATTTGGTTGATTGGGGGAATCAGGGAAGACCTGGGTCTCCAGACAGAGTGCGGATCGGTAGGGATATTTCTGGCCATCTTTCCCCGCAACAGCTCCATCGAGGAAATTTCCGCCGTAAAATTGGATGCCGGGTTGATCAGTCAGAATTTCCATAGACCTACCCGTTTTGGGATCGCGGAGGACTGCGGCAGACTGAAGATCCTTGCCTTCCGGTAGAGTTCTCAACACCCAGCAGTGGTCATAGCCTCCGCCGAAACCAAGGGCTTCGTTTTCAACTCCGACACGCTTACCTATTGCAGTGGGCTTGGTGAAATCGAAAGGCGTGTTTTCAACGGGCGCAAACTCACCCGTAGGGATGAGTCCGATGGTTGTCGGAAGGAATTTGTCGGCATGGAGAGTGAGTTCATGGTCATTGATCGTGGCCATCTGATCGTTGCCAAGGTTCCAGTAGGAATGATGCACGATGTTGACGGGTGTGGATTTCCCTTCGACGCTCGCTTCCGCTTTCCAGATCAGTTCATTCTGGCTGTTGAGTGTGTAGGTTACAGTCGCGGTGAGCTTGCCCGGATATCCTTCCTCGCCATCCTTGGAGGTGTAGGTCAGTTCCACTCCAGCGGCATCATCTTTTTCAAAGGCCTTTCCTGACCAGAGGACTTTATCGAAACCGACTTCACCTCCGTGCAGATGACAAGGGATATTGCCGGGATCGTTGTTGGTTGCGAGGCTGTATTCCTCTCCTTCCAGAGTGAACTTTCCATTTGCGATACGGTTGCCGTAACGGCCAACCGTGGCACCGAAGTAGGATGTATTGGTTAGCCAACCTTCGAGAGTATCGTAGCCGTGAGTGACGTCCGCGACCTTACCATCCTTATCGGGCATCTCGAGGCTCACAAGAATCGCACCGTATTCGGTCACTTTGGCAATCATGCCGTTCTCGTTTTTCAGGGTGAATATCTTCACCTCACGACCGTCGGGCATCTCGCCATAAACTTCAGTGCTCAGAGTTGTTTTTGCAGAGTCCTGTTCGGTACTTTTTTCGGAACAAGAGACAGCACAGAGAGCCATGGCGGCGGCTAGGAATTTGGTAGGTTTCATGAGTGGTTTTTTCGATGATTAAATAAAAAGGTTCGATGCGCTTGGGTTCGTGAGAAAATTTTCACTTCTCTGGCTTACCTCCGAGCAACCCTTGGAGAATCGCCTCCGACACTGGGAATGGAGTTCCATGGCGAATGCCTTCAGGCATTTTGAGTTCTTTGGTAATCGAAGTCCACGTCTCGAAGTCCCGCGTTTTTAGGCCTTCATAACGTTTGCGTGTATAGGCGTCGTAATACAGCAGCCAGTCATCACCCACTTTAAGCATTGCGGGCCCCTCGACCCAGCTTGGCGAAATTGGTGGTGAACTTTTACTCCAAGGGCCAAGCGCACTTTTTGCGGTGGCTATGCGTATGTCTTTCTTGGGTGTCGGCAGGCGCTCCTCGTCCTTGATGATCATGACGTGGCGGTCACGAGGTGCGTCGTGGATGATGAACGCATCGATGCAACTATATCCATCGTCGTAGAAAAGTTCTGTCGGTGTGTAGGTTTCGAAGTCCTTGGTCGTCGTAAGATACATACGGTGATTTGCTTTTACTCCCTTCACTTCCTTTTTATTAAAAACCTCTCCCCTACCCTCGGTTTCAGGAAATTTCCCGAGCACTGTCGAAGCCCAGTAGATCAAGTAGGTCTCCGTTTTGGTATCGAAAGAAATCTCCGGAGCCCATGAGTTGATGTAGCCGTCGAAATCTTTCATCACATCCAGATATTCCTGCTTGGACCAGTTGATTAGATCCTTGGAATGGGCGATCCCTATGCCCTGACGCCACCAATCCGTAGTCCAAACCATGTGGAAGGTTCCGTCGGGGCCACGCACCACCGAGGGATCGCGCATCAACTTTCCGCCAACCTCCGGATTTAGAAAGCTACCTTCGTGAGCTGCGATTTTTTTCCACTCATAGCCATCACGACTGTAGGCAAGCTGAAGCCCCTGGCCTTCTCCTGATTTTCCGGTCATGAAATACGCAAATACGAATGGCCCGTTGTCCGCAGCCGAACTAGGTTCCTTGTGTTTTACTTCAAACGATTCAAAGAGCTTCCGTAAATATTCGAGCCGATTCGGCATGGTCTTACGAACCGCACTCTCAACCTCTTTTGGCAGTCGATCCGGGAATCGAGTCAGCGTGTAAGCAAACAATGCGGACTCTGCGAGATCCTCTTTCTTGGGATGCGCCGCCGCATAGTCGGTGATGAATCCAGGATCGCTTTTTTGGGCTTTGATCCATGCGGGACTCTTGGCGTGCTCGGCTTCCAGCGTCGCGTGAATGATCTCGTGGAAAATGGTTTCTTCGAGGTCGTGCGTTGAGACTCGTTTTTCTATGTTCTGCGAGTATAGAACGAGGAATCTGCCTTGCTCCTCGCCGAAGGAGACTTCGTCCCCGGAATGAACGATCACATGGGAGAGCTTCTGGCGTAGCGGCTTGGGTAATTTCCCTAAAGCAGTCCCGACGAGCGATGCGTAGCGGGCAGCGGCATCACCCAAGGCCGGTGCGGCCCAGACTTCCACGCTGGCGTCGTCCTCATACCTGAGCTGAAAAGTTCGCACGCCATCCATGAAGAGTTCATCGCTTCTCTTGTCGGGCATTTCCTTCCGGCTTGGGTCCAATTCCACTACTTTGAACGAAGCGGATGGATCATCGGACCGAATGAAATCGATATCATTGGAGACCACGGAATTCTTGAAAAGCGGAGCGGCCTGCAACTGCCCGACAGGCAACATGAGCAGGCATGCTTGGGTGAGAAAAATGGCGCGGAATCGTGTTTTCATGGATTGATTGGGAAGAGAGGTTTGTTTTTTACTGCCGCACGATGAGCCTTCTCGGTGTCCAGAGGGAGACCGGGATCACCTTGATCTTTCAGCAATTGATCGAGGGCGGCGGCGAGACGTGTTTTCACCGTGAGGTGCTCAGCGGCATCGGCCAGGTTGTTCATTTCAAAATGGTCTTCGGAGGTGTGATAGAGCTCCTCGTCGGGACGCCTGAGGAAGCGCTCGACGAGTTTTAGTGAGTTGGGATCTTCGCTGGCCATGTAGATCCAGCTCGGCCAGTAGGGATTGTTATCGGTCTTACCCATAAGGTGCTTTTCAAGGTAAATTCGATCCGGAGCGAGATTGCGGATGTAGCGCCACTCGCCGTCACTCACCGAGCGAATCGGGTATGAGGCGTTTTCGCATTCTCCCCAACGTACACCGGCAAGTCGCTGAAGGTGCAATCGTCGGCGATAATGATAAGAATGTTCGGCGTTTCCGCAGCGACGAAGGCCGTGGAAAAGCCGAACATGAGAATGGTGAGTTTGAGGCGGCTGTTCATTGTGGTTTGGCATTTTTCCACCCGGCTCTCAGTTGAGCGGTGAGTTGTTCGACAAGTTCGGTATTCTCCGGATTCGCCGCGATATTCTGGTTTTCCTGCGGGTCGTTCCGGTGATCGTAGAGTTCGGTGGCAGCCACCTTGGAGTGATCCTTGCGGTTTACCCAGAGGGTGAATCGATGGTGTTTCGTGCGCATCGAGTAACCCATCAGATTCTTGCCGCCAGAGTATCGTGGATACTGACTGAATGCGGCGGATTTCCAGGGGCGCTGCGGATCATCCAGCAACGGACTGAAACTCGTGCCTTCCAGATGACCGGGCAAGGGCAGGCCTGCGAGTTCGGACAAGGTCGGATAGATATCGACGAATTCAACGAGGGCGTCCGTGGTGGTTCCTGGGTGTTTCATCCCCGGCACGGAAATCAGAAGCGGCGAACGGGTGTCGTCTTCGGTGTTGGTGTGCTTGCACCAGGCAGCGTGTTCACCGAGTTTCCAGCCGTGATCTCCCCAGAGGATCACGATGGTATTTTCGGCCAGCTGCAGGCGATCAAGTTCGTCTAATAGTTTCCCAACTTGTGCGTCGGCATAACTAATGGAGGCATAGTAGCCGTGCCTAAGTTGGCGCTCTAGGTTATCAGGGATCGCGCCATTTGGGATTCCTCTGTAGTTGCGCATTTCCGCACCAGCTAATATCGCGTATTTTGGCGCACCTTTAGGTCGGAAATTGTTAGTGGTGAGTCTGATTTCCGCAGGATCGTAGAGATCCCAATATTTCTTGGGAGCGACGAAGGGCAGATGTGGCTTCATGAAACCAACCGCGAGAAAGAAGGGTTCGGATTTTTCTGAAAGATCACGTAAGGAATTCGCCGCCAGATCTGCGATCTTACCATCTGCGAAGGTTTCATCGGGAACGTCTGCGGATTCGAAAGCGGGACCGCGAATATTGAGCCCGTATTTTGGTTTTTTCCGCTTATCGACTGGAGAGTCAACAGTCTGACGAGGGTTAAACTTCAAGTTCTCCGGGAGCGCGTATGTTGCCGCCTCCGGGCTCTGCCATGGAACGGACCATGTGGGTGCGTCGTGAAGTGATCCATGATAGATCTTGCCGATGCCTTGCACGAAATAGTCATGCTGTTTAAAATGCTGGCCGAGCGTGACCACGTCGGGCAAAGCTTTCCGGAAATGTGTTTTCAGATCCCACACCTTCGTTGTATCGGGACGCGTCCCAGTCATCAGGCTCGCACGCGAGGGGGAACAAACCGCTTGCTGGCAGTAGGCGCGATTGAAGACAGTCCCCGCCTTGGCGATCCGGTCGATATTGGGACTATGAATATGGGATGCGCCATAACAACCCAACTCCGGTCTGAGATCATCCACCGCGATGAAAAGGATGTTAGGTCTCTTTGGAGCAGGCACTTCCGCATGCGCAATCGAGGCAAAGACGGAGATACCGGCAACGAATAATATCTTGATTTTTGAAGTCTGATTCATGAGTTTTTTAAATTGAGCAACGCAGCACTGCCATCGACCACGCTGGTAATTTCAAACGACAACCACCGGGGCTCGCCTCGCAGGGAATGCGGACGAGTGTGGTGTCGTTGCTTTTCGGATCTTTCGCACTGAGAAGCTTCGCGCCAAAATTCCGGGGTCGCACGCCTGGAAATACGACTTCTAGCGCATCGTGGTTACGTTGTGTTCGATTGATAAGATAAAGTGTGATGCCCCGTCCATCGGCAGATTTGGTGGCAAAGGAATACACTCCGCTACTCCCATCCGCCGAGTCGATACAGCTGGTTCCTATGGTGTTCGCCATGAGTGACAAGACCGCGTAATTGGCAGTCCGCTCGAGAGTCCAGGAATCAATCAAGCTCTTCCGTTCGTGTGGGCCTTTGCAGCTCAGCGGCCAATAAGCGCTCATCATGACTCCTCCCTGGATCATCTTACCTGCGGCTTCCGCTACCGCGAGGGCACGCTGCAATCCGAAGGTTTCCACCCAGTCACCCATCGACCATTCGGTTGCGATGAGCGGAATATTTTTCCCAGGAATGATCTCGCGGCAAAGCTTCTGGATTTCCGCGATACTGTCCGGCATTTTGACCAGTTCGTAATCTGGCGCGAAGTAGAAATGAAACGAGGCGATATCAATCGCAGAGCCTGCGGTTTCAAAAACGGTCGGCCACCAGCGGGCTCCATTCTTGCGGGTCTCCATCGAATTGAGATCCGCGCGCGGTTTTTTACCGATCTCATTGGCATACTCCAAGCGCATCGCTTCTTCACGCAGATGCTCAGGAATGCGCTCTTTTGTCCCCTCGAAATTGACGTTCCACTCACCGACCGCGACCAGCTTGATCGTTGGATCAACGGCTTTCATCGCCTTCGCGTATGCGAGAAAAAGACGACCGTATTCTGCCGGGGTGAACCGCGTGTGATAGTAGGGCTCGTTGCCGATTTCCCAGAAAACAACGCCATACTTTTTTTCGATATTGCAATACCTTACCCAATCCGCAGCCAGTTTCACTCCGGCTTCGAGGTTCTCAAAGGCCGCGATTTCTGTATTCACGCAGATGAGCGGATCCGCCCCGATTTTTCGGCAAAGCGAAATGAATTCATCGGTATCCATCGTCCCCGGACCGTCCTTCCATGGCCAGCGGCGCTTGTCCGCCAACCGATGGGTATTCCACAGGTATGCATCGGACTCCGTGCCGCCCGGAAAGCGCAGCAAGCGGCACTTCATTTCCTTCAGATCGTTGGCGATTTTCCCATCCGCCATTCTTTTGTCATTCTCAGTCCAATACATCAGCCCGGCACCGAAAAATCGCGGATCAATGCGCGGGCCGAGTCGATTCGTGGATACGGTGACACTGGATTTTTCCGCTTGTAACCCAGGTTTCTGCTGAGCTGAAAGGACTCCTGCGCCGGAGATCGCATATGCCGAAAGACATTGCATTCCGGTTTTCAATACCACGCGACGACTCGATGGTGTTGGAATTTCAGAGGAACGCATGGAGTGGGAATCAGGAAGTGTAGTTTGACCAAGAACAGGAATAACTCAGCCTCACTGATCGCCCGACGGGAGTCAATCGGGCGAGGGCAAACTGAACGAAAGGAGGGGACGCGCCATCACTCGACGCCCCACTCTAGCAAACCAGCTGAAAATTTGGCTGGCTTGGCATCCGGGGCGGCGAGATAGGGATCGAGAAAAGCGTCTTGGAGATCTGCCTCAAGACGCAGAGCGCTGGTCTTGATCGGCTCGAAACGGACTGCATTCGGCTTATCGGTTTCGAGACCATAAGTCCCACTCACAGCAACCGGTTTCCAATCTTCCCCGTCGCGGTAGAGCAAACGCCAGGCCTTCGGCAGGCGTTGGGCTGTGCCGAAGCGGTCATACCAGTAAACGCTGGAGGATGAAATGGTTTGCGGTTTTTCAAATTCGTATTGGACCCATTCGGTGGAGCCTTCGCGACCGTCCCAGGAGAAAATTCCTTGCGAGGCGTCGGCAGAGCGTGCGGGGATGATCTGATCACTCAATGCGGCGAAGTTCCCATTGCCGGTGGACGAGCTGACCTTGGCGGCGGTCGCGAGGCTTGGAACCGGGGGCAGGACGGCGGCGGCGGGATCACGGAGCAGGAATACCGCCATCGGCGTGGCATCGCGGTTAGCGCGGGCGAAGTAAGGCACAGCGGTGAACTTGCGGGTTTCGCGATCTATTGATTTCCCATCACTTCCGCGTTTCACAAGATCGGCCTTGCCGGTGATCACGCTCACGCCGCCGAGAAGATCCTTGTGGAATTCCGACGAAAAACTTGTGTCAGCCTCAATTAGCAGATTTTGGGGCGAGGCGAGCTTGTCGTTATCGATGCCCTCCACGCAGTAAACGATTGGCCCGCGTTCGAGTGCGACGCGGCCCTTATTTTCCTTCACTTTGTCGTTGGCGACAAGCATGCGCACAGGCAACGGCAAACTGAGGGTGACGGTGTCACCGGGCTGCCAAGTGCGCTTGAGGCGGGCGAAGCCTTTGGAGAACTCCGGCTTCATGGGCTTGCCGTTAAGCTTGAGCACTGGTGCTCGGTCGGGCTTGCCAAGGTAGTGGTAAAGATCGGTGGGAACCGGTTCGTTATGAGCCCAGCCCGGGATGCGCAGGGCGAGGGTGAATGATTTGGCTAGGTCCGGCTTGACCACGAGAGTGATGGATCCATCCCACGGGTAATCGGTTTTTTGAGTAATTTGAACCTTGGTGCCGGCGATCTCGGTTTCACAACGGCTAGAAGCGTAGAGGCAGGTGAAAAGGGTCTCTCCATCAGTGGCGTAGAGATAGCCCGGCTGGGCGGGAATGAAGCGGGCGATGTTGCTAGGGCAGCAGGCGCAGTCAAACCATGGCTGGCGTTTCACCGGGCCGCTCTCGAGTGGGTTCGGATAGAAAAACGCGTCGCCGCTGAGTTGCACCCCGGTGATGACGCCGTTATAAAGCGCGCGCTCCAACACGTCTAGGTATTTGCCATCTCCGGTGAGGCGGAACATCCGGTGGTTCCAGAGCACTTGGCTGATAGCGCCGCAAGTTTCATTGTAGGAGCTGCGGTTAGGCAGGAAATACGGTTTATCGAAGGACTCCCACAGACCACCGCCTATACCTCCACTGATTGCCATCTTGCTGCCGGTGACACTCTGCCAATAAGATTCCAATGCCTTCGTGTAGCTAGGATCGCCGGAAAGGGCTGCGACTTCGGCCATGCCGCAATAGGCATACACCGCGCGGACGGCGTGACCGACGGCTTCGCCGCCGTCGAGCATGGGCTGGTGCTGTTGGTCATACCAATTAGCGGGGCGGCGGCCGCGCTGTTCGAGGAAATAACGAGCGAGATCGAGGTATCGTTTTTCGCCAGTGATTCGGTAAAGATCAGCTAGAGCGAGTTCGATTTCCGCATGGCCGGGAACTTCTTCCTTCTTACCTGGGCCGAAAGTTTGATCGATGTGGTCGGCAAATTTCAGGCAGACGTCGAGCAGGTCGCGCTTGCCAGTCATCCGGTAGTGCGCGGCGCCAGCTTCGAAAAGATGACCTGCACAGTAGAGTTCATGCATCTGCCCGATGTTTGACCAGCGCTGGTCGAGAGTTTTATTCACCTGATAGAACGTGAATAGATAGCCATCGTCCATTTGACCCTTTTTGAGCAAACCGATGAACTCATCCAGAAACTTGCGGTGCTCCGGCTTCAATGGGCCATTGAGCGAATCCGCTATGCCTTCGATGATTTTGTAAACGTCCGAGTCGTTGAAGCTCGCCCCCTGGTGCTCGCCCTGCTTCTCATCGGCAGTAATCCGGAAATTGTCGATACGACCCGTCTGTTCACACTGTTCAAGCGCGTGGTCGATGGTGGCCTGGAAATGCGTGTCAAGACGCTGGCGCCAGAAGCCATCGGTGATCTCGACCTTGTTGAGCGGCACTGTGGTGACCGGATAGTCCCGTGTGGGTTTGGCGGCCGAGCCGTGGGTTACGGCAAGCGCGATGACAAGCCCGATCGCCGGGAGTCGAATGAGTGAGTGCTTTATTTTGTTCATGGTTCGTAAACGGGAGTATGGATTTCCCTGTGTTGCGTTTGCTGTTGGGCATTGCGGTGTGGTTTTCTTCAAAATGGGCAAGTGAGCCGAACGATCCGGACGAGACTTAGTCTCCAGCCCGCGACTTGGTAACCTCAGGGGCTGGCTCGGATCTTTCCGCACCCCAGCGGGGATTGTTGACCATGTCATCGGTCACCATGCCGTAGAAAACTCCTTTGGAGAGACTGTGGGTGTTCAGCTCGATATCGCCGATCAAGCGCACCGATCCGGACAACTCCGCCTCGTTGATCCGGTTCATCACGGACCGCACATTCGCCTTCCCGGAGATTCGGCTCTTCCGACCCTCGACGAGTGTCAACGCACCAACACGCGCCTCTTCACCTACATAACCATCATACACCGAAGCTTCATCCTCGATGCGGGCATTTCCACTGACCTTCGCATCTCCAGAAACCAGCGCCTGTCCGCTCACCACCGCCTGGTCACTGACCACGCCGTTGTCGCGCACGACGGCATAGTCTTCGATCCGCGCATTACCCTGCACCTTGGCGTTCCCTAGAACTCTCGCGTTCGGCCCGACATAAGCCGATGGATCCACTTTGGCGCTGGCATCCACCCATCCTCCTCCGTTGGGATGCACCTTCGCGCTGTGTTTGTCCGATTCAGCGACCGGAGGGAAGTGGCTGGCCTCGGGTTTTCCTCCCTTGATTTCAATCGCCCATGGATAGCGATAAATGGTGTAATACATCTGATCCCAAGAAATCTGCTGCATCTCAGTCGGAGTCGCTGTCACGGTGAGCCAGACTTCGTCTTCATCCTCGCGCAGTGGAAAACTCAGGTCTGCCTTCGCTCCTCGTTGCAGCGCGCTGTATCGCGGCTTGCCATCTTTACCAACGGCTACCAGCCCCCATCGCCAGTCAGAGTTCGGGGCTGGAACGCTCTTGGGTTCGTTCTCAAACTCTCCTTTGAATTCCTCGACACCCGGCTCTTCCTGGACAAGTCCCTTGAAACGGACATGCACTGACCGCATCTTCCCGGAACCTTCGGGAATGATCCGAACCAGATTGTAACCGCCTCTCTGAGGTGCGCGGTAATCTGGAATCATGTATCTCCCCATCTCTAGATTTACCGGTGTGAGTATCGAAACACGATTACGCCGTAGCCCCGACCGGTCGCCATAGCCGCCATAGATTTTTCTTAACGCCTCGCCGTTCTTATAGTCCCATGTCACACTGTGCATGGCCCAAAGACCCAACTGGTCATTCAACTCGCTCATCGACCAATCCATGCCTCGAGCCAGAACCGAGAGCGGATCCTCCATCTTGTAATCCGGCTCACCCGGCTTCTTGGCTTTCGCCCACATGTGATTGATCGCCGGATATCCGAAGGTGTCTTTGATATACTCCCAGAACTGCCAGTTTCCATAGCGATTCCTGGTCGATCCATAATAGAGGTGAGGAGCTTCCAATAACTGGAACGAAGATCCCGCCTGAGCGGGGAACATCTGATGGGTCGTCCACTCGGCATGAGACTCCCAGAACCACCCGACGTAAGGCGAGTCACGCATCCCCATCGTTGAAAACTGCAGGCAGTGCGCGAACTCATGAGCTAGCGCATGATCGTCCTTGAACGCGTTGAAGTGAAGCCACATGGCCGGATCCTTCGTCCCGGTTCCACTGCCCGTTGCCCAGCCTTTGTTGCTGAGATTGACGCTGGTTTTATATTTCACGGGATCGCCCTGATAGGGTTCAGGAAAACCCACGGTGCCGATGTAAAACGTCCGAACGCGCTCTAACATTTCCAATCCCTTGCGAAGATCGGTATCACTCAACTCCACGCCATCATCGTCATTCCAGCGGGCAACAAAGTGCTCGGACTCGACGAGATGCGCGCTTTTACCGGGATCAAGCACCTTGTATTCTTCTCCGAAAACCTTACTGCTCAGGATCACGACGAGACTGGACGCGATGGCGACGACTAAAAACCTTGAATGTATTTTACGAATCATATGATTTTTTTTGATGGCAAACTGCGAGGAGAAGAGGCGCGGAAAATCAATCGACTCGGGCACGACCTAGATGAATCGAGCGTGACCAAGTTTCCCGCCAACCCTCAGCGTCGCGATGGGCGAGTTGCAATTGATCTCCCTTCAAGCGGACGACAAGGAATCCCTTCGCCGTGCTCGACACATCAGGCGTCTGAGAATCACGATCTTTCTGCGGAGAAGGACACATGAAGACCGGGTAGCCCTCCCATTCATACTGCGCGAAGGCATGCTCGTGACCGTGCAGGATGAGAACCACATTGTAGGGAGCGATGGCTTCCTTGAGGTTCGCAAGATCCTCCAGCGTCCACCATTTATCGAGCCCCCAGCCACGCAGTCCGTAGTGCAAGATCAGCACCACCGGGCGGCCGCTGTCGCCGACTTGGGTCTTCAAGTCATCGCGCAGGAAGTCTAAGCTGTTGCGCGGGTCATTCCACGGGGATTCGCGATCATAGACGGGGCGAGGCTGGTTGCCTGGAAAGAGATTGAGGTTGACCAAATGCAGCGCCCCCCAATTCCAAGAGTAGTGATAATGGTCGGCATCGAAGTGAAACTCATCGCCCCTGCGGCTTTTGTTGCGTTCGATGAACTCGCGCTGGACCGAACTGATTTCGCCGGCGGGCAATGCTGAGGAAAGATCGTGATTGCCGATCAGTTCGAAGGTTCGGAAACGCATACGGGCACCGCCGTTCGGATCGAAAAAGCGTTTGTAGCACTCCCAATGGCGCGGATCATCAACCACATCAGTCAGATCCCCGGCGATGATCACTGCGCGTGGCTCCCCTACCTTACCGCCGAGCGGGAAATCCTTTCCGGGTAGTTCGTTGATGACCTGGATCATTTTCTCGATCCCAAGAGTTCCCCACTTGTCGAGATGGATCTGAGGATCGGCGACGACAAAGAAGATGAGTTCGGACTCCTCTTCCGGTTCCGCGCGAAGCGTCCCACCGCAAACTGCCAGCCCTCCAAACACCAGCCGAGTGAGAGTTTCTCGCCGTGTCCATCTGGCTGCGGGGAAGAGAGAACTCATGAAATTGAAATATTGATTGGGGTTGGACTGCTCGATTTATCAAAATATTTTTCTCTCAATTCGCAGTGGGAGAGACTGGTTCCGGAATCAATGGCCGCGTTCGGTCACCTGAGATGATTTGGTCGAGAAGGGTTTGGAGTCGCTTAAATTCCGCCGGTTGATCAGTGGCAAGATCGATCTTCTCAGCTGGATCCTTCGCGAGATCAAACAACTGGTTCCCGCGCCCCTGACTTTTCGCCTCCTTGGCGGACCGCCCTCGAGCTTCGTTGTGGATGAACTTCCAGTCGCCGACACGCAGGGCGAAGCTGGCACCGCGATTGTCCTGTTGCAGGATGTAATCGCGCCCCTTGGCACCGGGTTTTCCTAACAACACATCAAGAACATTGAAGCTATCAAGACAGCCGTCAGCAGGGACGGATTGGCCTACCAGTGCGGCGAGACTCACCGGAAGATCAACCGTAGAAACGAGTTGTTCAGAGGTTCCCGGGTTGATGTGGCCTTTCCACCGTGTGATAAACGGAGTGCGCGTTCCACCTTCCAGAACGGTGTATTTGCCTCCGCTATATGGCCCGGCAGGCTTGTGTTGGCCTAGCAACTCAACCGCTTGGTCTTTGTAGCCATCATTGAGCACCGGACCGTTGTCAGAGCATACGATTACCAGCGTTTTCTCCGCCAGGTCTAGGCGGTCGAGGGTTTTCATCAACTCACCGACGCACCAGTCGAACTCTAGGATGCTATCACCGCGCGGTCCGAGGCCGCTCTTGCCGACGAAGCGTTCGTGCGGCGCACGCGGCACATGGATATCGTGCCCGGCGAAGTATAGAAAAAAGGGGTGATCCTTATTGGCCTCGATCCATTTATTGGATTCCTTGACCCACTCATCGGCCAGATCCTGATCGCGAAAGCGGGCTTTCATGCCGCCGGTGTAGAAACCGATCCGGCTGATCCCGTTGTGGATGGTGCCGTTATGGCCGTGGCTCCAATCCATCTTGAGCGTTTCGCGGTGAGTCCTGCCCGTGGGGTGATCCTTGGAGGGTTTCTTTTCACCGACCCAAAGCGGGTCGGCAGGATCGAGATTTCGGACGCGGTGATTCTCCACATAAACCTGTGGCACGCGGTCATTCGTGGTGGGCAGCAGCAGGCAGTGGTCGAAGCCGATTTCCAGCGGACCGGGCTTGAGTTCGCCATTCCAGTCCGGCTTGCCAGCCCCTAAACCGAGGTGCCACTTTCCAATGACAGCGGTGGAGTAACCTTGCTGCTTCAGCAATGAAGCCACCGTGGGAGTGCCGGGCTGGATGAGAGCCGGGGCGTTCGGCGCAGCCACGCTGGTTCCTTTGACGCGGAAGGCATAGGTGCCGGTGAGCAGCGAATAACGGGTGGGAGTGCAGGTGGAGGCAGATGAATAGCCATTCGTGAAACGAAGTCCCTCCGAGGCCACTCGATCAATGTTCGGGGTCTCCACGGCAGAAAACCCATTGCAGGACACATCACCGTAGCCGAGGTCATCGGCCATGATGATAAGGACGTTGGGCTTGAGGGCCACCGCTGGTTTCTCAGACAGTTCCGCCGAAGAAAGTGACGACAGCAGGAGGGCGGTGAAAAGGGTGATTCTCATGGTGCTATTTTTATCAATTCGGCACCATGCGGTGCTAAGTTCATTGAAATATGGTCGTCAAAATCTCCCAGATTCTTTTGTCGCCAAAGATCGCGCACGCTGCGTGACCCAGAAAGATTGAGATCGCTCCATTTTACAGTCACTGTTGCGGCGTCCTTGTCGTTGAGGTTGAAAAGTCCGACAGCCATCGAGCCAACGGGCAAGTCGGCGGCGAAGTATTGCATCGGTCGCTCACCCGATACCGGAATATGATAGAACAATCGATGCCCGGGTCGAACACCGAAAATCGACGGGCCATTGATTCGCGGTGTGGGCGACACCCGTGGAGTGCATATTTTAGGAGTGGAATCAACGGCGCTAGCAGCGGTTACAAGACTATCGAGCCTACTGCAAACATGGCAATCAGAATACTGGAAAAAGTTGTTCGTGGTTTTATAAGTGTTTTGAGTCGTAAAAATACATAAGATCGCTCTCAACGTTTCCTGCTCCCAGGTTTCGGGAAAACGCCTACGCGCGCGGCCCATTCAGACCATTGCTTGGATAGTGCAGCTACCATCTCCGGTTTTTCAGTGGCGAGGTCGTGGAGCTCGGTGCCATCTTCCGAGATGTGATAGAGTTCCCATTTTTTCTTCTGCAAACCTTTCGGCGGCGATACGTCCTGACCAACGAGCTTCCACTCGCCATCAAGAACGAAGGCGTTGTTCTCATGCTCCATGAACAAGGGTGATTTACGGGCGAGTGGTTTTCCGTCGAAGGCGGGTGTTAGAGAGATCCCGTCGAGCGGAGGAATCGAGTTGCCGTGATTAGCCGCAGGGTAGGATGCACCAGACACTTCCAGAATGGTGGGCATGATATCGATGAGCTGGGCGGGTTCGCGGAACCAGTCGCGTCCGGATTTGATACGAGCAGGCCAGTGGGCGATGAAGGGGGTGTTGGATCCGCCTTCGTGGGCAAAATGTTTATAAAGCCGGTAAGGCGTATTGGATGCATTCGCCCATGCTTTGCCATAGTTCGGCAGGTTAAGAGCAGTGCCGGGAGCACGATCTTTTACGGGGTCGCCAAGGCCAATCAAAGAACCTTCCTGACAGGCTCCGTTGTCAGAGAGAAAAAGAATGAGGGTATTCTCGTAATCTCCGTTCGTTTTTAATGTGGCAATGAGGTCGCCGATTTTCTGATCCACCCGATCGATCATCCCGGCGTAGGCAGCCATGCGGAACGCCGATTCGGCCTGCTTCTTTTCGTCGAGGGAATCCCACGCGGGGACATCTGGATCGCGCGGACTGAGTTTCCATGTGGCGGGAATTTGACCAGAGCTAATTTGACGTTGGTAACGTTGCTCGCGGAGCTTGTCCCATCCGATGTCGTATTTGCCGCGGTATTTCGCGAGTTCCTCGTCAGGTGCATGAAGAGGCCAATGAGGAGCGGTGTAGGCGAGATACAGAAAAAAGGGATCGTCTTTATCATCCCCGCTCTTGTGTTCGTCGATGAAGCGAATGGCGTGATCAGTAAAAGCATCCGTTGTATAGAATCGGCGATCCGTGGTGCTTTTGGGGTGCGGATCCGGGGTATTGCCGTCATACATGATGCGCCAATCGTAGGGGGCAAAGTAGTGGGAAGCGCCACTGAGGCAGCCGTAGTAACGATCGAACCCGCGCTGGAGCGGCCAATCCGCCTGATCAGATCCGGAGAGGTGCCATTTTCCGGTCATGAAAGTAGCGTAACCGGCAGATTTACAGACTTGAGCGAGAGTGATGCAGGAATCGTTCAGATTACCGTCATAGGCTGGTGGGCTACTTTTTCTGCGGGATGCTTTTTCTCCAGTCATGTGCCCGATACCGACTTCATGTGGATGAAGTCCGGTCATCAGCGTGGCGCGCGTGGGACAGCAGCGGGCGGAGTTGTGAAATTGAGTAAAACGAAGGCCGCTCCCAGCAAGCTTGGCGAGATTTGGAGTCTCAATCTCACCACCATAGGGAGCGATGTCCGAGTAGCCCATATCGTCGACCATGATCACAATAATGTTGGGCTTCTCCGCAGCACAAAGGGCGCGAACAAGAAGGGAAAGAACGATGATGAAAATGTATTTCATTCGAATGATTGAGATTACTTGGACTGTTAGATCTTCACTGCGCGGGTTTCGCTTTTTGCGGAAGGAAATCTCCTATCTGATCCAGCAGATTGCCTAACGTCACGATTTCATCCACGTGACGCAATTTTCCACTTAAATCATGGGTTTCCTGGGGATCATTGGCTTCGTCATAGAGTTCGGAAGTGCCATCACTCCATCGTGTATATCGCCAGCGATTTGTCCTTACGGTTTGGCCGTAGCTACCATTTCCACGCGTGACCAGTGTGTAAGCGGCTGCCTTTCCTTCCGCAGCTGGATTGGTCAGTAGCGGGCGAAGGCTTTTTCCTGCGAGTTTATGCGGAGCGGTGATTCCGCATAAATCAGCAATCGTTGGATACAAGTCCACGAGCTCCACCAATGAGCGTGAAGCCAGACCAGTTTTCGATCCTGGCGCGCTAACAATGAGCGGCACCCGGCAACTACGCTCGAAAAGTGTATCTTTGTTCCACCAACCACGCTCGTTAAGATGGTAACCGTTATCACCAATAAGGATAACCAACGTGCTTTCCCACAATTTCAAACGATCAAGAGTATCCAGAAGGCGACCTACCTGCGCATCCGAAAACGAAACCCCTGCATAGTAAGCCCTTTGAAACTCCTGGCGCTCCTGATCGGTGAAGGCATTGAATGCTGCCGCGAATTTTCCGTCAGGGATTGCCAGATGCGGCACTGAAGTCATATCAGACGGGTCGCGATAGAGTGACAGCGAACCTGGCGGGTAGAGATCGAAATACTTCTTTGGAACAATAAACGGATCGTGCGGGCGGTGAAATCCCACGCCCACAAACCACGGGGCTCCGGTCTTGGTCTGCCGCTCAATGGTTTCAATGGCATGACGTGCGCTCTGTCCGTCGGGTTGATCGTCATCGTTACCAGCCGTCGCTCCCCACTCGCACCAACTCAACTTTCCTGATGTCAGGTTCCGCCCTTCGATAATTTTTCCGGCAGGCGTAGCATCAAACATTTTCGCTTCGTCCCATGACTTGCCAACATCCAACAAACTGTCGCGGGTGTCACCTTCAGCTTTGCCCACGTGATAAATTTTACCGGAAGAAGACGCCCACCATCCGCGCTGCCGAAGAAGCTGCGGAATAGTGACCACATCAGGAAGCTTTTCACGAAAGTAAGTGCGATTATCGATCACGCCGGTTTGCTCACAACGCAGGCCGGTCATGAATGAAGTCCGGCTGGCGTTGCAGACGGGATACTGCGCATAAGCCCGGTCGAAACGCACCCCGCGCGCTGCCAATCTATCGATATTCGGCGTTTTCACGACCATGTTACCATAACAACCCAACGTGTCGCGTAAATCATCACAGACGATAAAAAGCACATTGAGCTTTGTTCCCGCTGCAATGGAAGGAGAGCCTAACAGGCATGATATAAAAAGACCGACCAGTATTTTCAAAATATTTGTGGACTGCGTGGAGCTAATTACCATGGGATCGGAGGAAATAGGCAGACCGGGTGGAATGTCTGACGAGATTTCTGGAATCCTGCGCAAATTTCGACTCACAAAGCAATCAATGGGGGAAATCCTGTATTAAAAGACGGGGCAGAGGACGGTCTGCAATGCGAATTATCGCATGACCTCATGAATGTTTTTAATCTTCTTGGATTTCACGATGCCTTCGAGGACGGAGCCGAGTTTTGCGAGATCGGGAGGGGGAAGTAAATGCAAGCCTTGCAAGATGAGCTTATGGTCGTTTGTCTTGGCGACACGCTGGATATACCTGATAAGGCGAACCAACATGGGACTGCCTGGCCGAGGTGAATTTGGAGATCCCGTAACAAAACCACATGGCGTGGGCTGACAGTGAAGGGCTGTGGCATGGAGAGGACGTTTCCGAAAGATGCAGTAATAACGGAATTTTCACAATAGAAGTCCCCCAGAATAGCGGAGGATCGCAGAAAAGCCAAATCGTATAATCTACGAGTATTTTTTGGGTATGATTTTTTCGGTTGGTGATCGTGCAGATCACGAGCCACCCTTCAAAAGTAGGGCTGATCCGGCTCGCTCGACCCATTTCCGAAATCTAACGGCGGAATAATATCTCCGAAAGTGAGATCCCCAATTAGGAGCGCTTTCACCCTGTAGTTCCGCTACTTCCCCGGGAATACCGCTCTTCCGTTTTGGATCAGTGGCCATTCGCGTCAGGCTAAGTTGCAACGCACTAAAAACCGTGGACTTGCGTTAAAATAGATTGAGAAAAGTGTTAACTTGGTGAGCGAGCCGGCAAACGCCGGAATGCTTACAACTTCGCCCACCGGTCGCTCGAGAATCATTCTGCCTGATCATGTCCGGATCGCAATCGAAACCTCTGAGGCGGACCCAAAAATCCAACCACTGATGAGCTAAACTAAGCTATGGTGGAAGGGTGCAGGAAAGGGTTAGTAGATCATGGTTTGGCTTGCAACGAGACTGGCGATACTGCGGAACACCCCAGATATCCAGGAACCCCATTCGAACCTCTAGGCGCAGCCGAATTAACGGCCAGACGCTTTTACCGCCTCCTAAGTCTCTGCATGAACGACTGGAAACAGAGGAAGCAGATCCCGAGAGGATTTTCCGGCCCGCAGGATATTTAATCATCCCGTTTTTCCAGAAATCTTGCGCTAACTTTTTAACGAAGGGTGTGAGACAGGACGGTTCAATTCCCGTTCAGCGGCTGTAGGACCTCTAGTTCGCTCCAAAACGCACGAAGATCAGGTGTATCGCTGATCTCAAAAGTTGGCCGGAATTTACCACAAGGACGCTCGGCGGTCATTTAGTTGCAACGATGATGCACCGATGATGCACCGATGAAATTCCCCAACAAAAAATCCCGAGGCTTTTCAGCTCCGGGACTTCTTATTCAATAAAAGAAAGTGCTCGAAAGAGGAATCGAACCTCCACGACCTTGCGGTCACTAGATCCTTAGTCTAGCGCGTCTACCAATTCCGCCATCCGAGCTTTTAACCTTCCGGTTTGGGTCGGCGCAGGGAATAGAATGAGAGCCGGCCGTTTGCAAGAGAATCTTTAAAATTTTTCCTAACTTGTTCGATTGAGTTCTCAAGATCCCAGCAACTGCTTGAAAAAGTTCCAATTCCGGCTTTAAAAATCACATTGTCATCGGTCCCAAAAAAGATACTCTCTCGCAAAAGAGTGTCTTTATTATGCATTTGAATAAAAACCCCATTCACTTGAACCTTTTCGCACAAATGGTTTTTTGCCTTTGTCTTGCGCTTACCTCCTTGTCGGTAAAGGCCGCCGAAACCACCAAAAACAACGGCTGGGACATGATCAAAGTCGGTGGCCGAGACTATGTCTCAGTTGAGAGCATGAAGCGTTTCTACAATTTTACCAAATTGGTCCGCACCGGTAGCTCGGTCGTCCTCGACAATCCCAAGGTCGAAATGAGGCTCAAGGTGGGTGGTAACGAATGCCTGATGAACAATGTGAAATTCGTCTTTTCACATTCCGTGATCGCTTCTGGAAATGGTGTCTATGTATCGCGAGTCGATCTCGCGAAACTCATCGATCCTGTCCTGCGCCCCAACTTCATCCAGAAAGCGGGAGATTTTAGAACGGTCATTCTGGACGCCGGACATGGAGGTAAAGACCCCGGAGCCACCAACCCCCTCGGCACCGAAGCCAGCTACAACCTGAAGACCGCCAACCGCTTGAAAGGACTCCTCGAAGCACAGGGCTTCAAGGTGGTGATGATTCGCAATTCAGATCGATTTTATTCCCTTCAGGAGCGCGTAAGACTTGCCAATGCGGTCAAAGAAAACGCGATTTTTGTCAGCCTCCACTTCAACTCTGGTGGACGCAGTGCCCGGGGCATCGAAACTTTCACCCTCTCTCCTCCCGGTGTCTCTCACTACGGTAGCGCCCTGAAAGCCAGCGATGCCCTGACCCGGACCGGAAACGAACACGATTCGGCCAACATCGCACTCGCCACCGCACTGCATGGCTCGGTGCTCCGTCGGCTTGGGAAAAACACTCTTGACCGCGGCATCAAACGGGCTCGCTTCAGTGTGCTTTCCGGCGTCAAACACCCCGCAGTACTTTTCGAAGGAGGCTTCATGAGTCATCCATACGAAGCACGACTTATCGCGAACGAATCCTACCAAGCCGCCATCGCGGCTGGAATGGTCGATGCAATCGCACGATACCGCTTCGCGGTCGGACGCAAGAAGCCCACTCCCAAGCCCTGAGATCAGGATTCTTTTCGTAGCAGCCCTTTCCAAAGCATTGATTCCTTTCGAGCGCCCTGCATACTAGCGCCCGGAAACCACCACATGCTAACCCTTCTCAAGATCCGTAATCTCGCCCTCGTTGACGAACTCGCATGGGAACTCGGCTCCGGCCTCATCTCGGTAACTGGTGAAACAGGTGCTGGTAAATCCGTAATCGTCGGCGCTCTGAAAATGATCCTCGGTGAGCGCGCCGACAAAGGCCTGATCCGCACCGGCGAGGAAACCTGCACCATCGAATCGCTCTTTGAACTCAAGGACGCCTCCGAAATCAACGCCATCCTCGAAGAAGGCGGCCTACCCCCTTGCGATGACACCCAGATCATCATCCGGCGCTCCATCGGATCCTTGACGAACCGTCAGTTCATCAACGACTCCCCTGTCACCCTTACACTCCTTAAAAAAGTTGGAGAGCGCCTGGTCGATCTCCACGGACCGCATGACCACCAGTCGTTGCTTTCCCAGGAACGCCAACTCGCCATGCTAGATACTTACGCCGGCGATGATCCACTCCTCACCGAATACCGCTCCACCTACCGCATCTGGCGCCAGAAATCCCAAGTGCTAGAGGAGATCCAAAACGCCGAAAACGCTTCAGGGCAAGAACTCGAACTCCTCCGCTACCAACTCGACGAAATCGAGTCCGCGAATCTAAGCGAAACCGACGGCGACGATCTCCAAGAACGCTACCACCGTTCCACGAATTCCACCCGCCTCGTCGAACTCTCCGCCCTAGCTGTCTCCTCGCTTACCGATGACGACGGAATCCTCTCCCGCGTCTCAGATCTCCAGCGCCTGGTCAGAGACCTGGAAAAATACGACCCGTCGATTTCCGAAAAACTTTCTTCACTCGAAACCGCTTCCATCGAACTCCAAGATCTGGAGGCCACCCTCACCGACTACGCCGAAGAACTTGATATCGACCCCGCGGAAGCCTCCTCCATCGAAGAGCGAGTCAACCTCGTCGAATCCTTGAAACGAAAATACGGACCAAGCATCGAAGACATCCTTTCTCGTAAGGAAACCATCGCCGAGCGCCTCGACAACATCGACAACCGCTCCGAGAAAATCGAAGCCCTCAGCGCCGCTCTTGCCGAGTCCCGCAAAGCACTCGAATGCATTGCCAAAAAACTCACCACCGCCCGTAAAAAAGCCGCGCCAAACCTCGCCAAGGACATCGCCTCACAGCTTAAAGAGCTCGGATTCAAACAATCCTCCTTCGAAATCGAGCTCACCGCCGTGAAAGACCCCACCCTCCACGGTCTGGAGTCGTGCAATTTCCTCTTCGGCCCCAATCCGGGAGAACCCCTCCACCCACTCCGCCAAATCGCCTCCTCAGGGGAAATCTCCCGAGTCATGCTCGCCGTGAAATCCTCCCTCGCCGAACAAGACGCCACCCCACTCATGGTCTTCGACGAAATTGATGCCAATGTCGGCGGCGAGATCGCCCGCGCTGTCGGAAAAAAAATGGCACTCCTCGGCCAGCTTCATCAGGTCATTGCCATCACCCACTTTCCACAGGTAGCGGCGATTGCAGCACATCACTTCGTCGTAGAAAAAGAAGTTACATCCGGCCGCACCCGCTCCAAACTCTACTCAGTCAAAGGCGAAGAACGCATCAACGAACTCGTCCGCATGCTGGGCGGCGGCGGCGGCCAACAAGCCCGTGATATGGCCGCCTCGCTTTTGGAATATGGAGAAGGAGTTTGAAGCCCTTCCTTAATCCGAGCCACCATCGTCTAAAACCTAACGAACATACGTCCTCTGCTGTTGGCTACTATCCTTCTTCTTCCACTGATCACTGATCACTCGCCACTTTCCACTTCTTCATGACCCTCGCCTTCATCGCCACCGGAGACATCGCCCTCCCCACCTTCCGGCACCTCATCAAAAGCGGCCGCAAGCCCGTTCTCCTCATCACTCAACCCGACAAACCAATCGGACGCAGCCAAAGCAGTGCGGTTCCACCGGAAATCAAAACCGTCGCCATCGAACACGGCATCCCGGTCTGGCAGCCAGAAAGAATCGGCGAGATAGCCGAAGACCTGACGAATTTAAACCCGGATTTCGTGATCGTCATGGCCTACGGCCAGATCATCGGAAAAGCCGTCCGTAAGACCGCGAAACACGCCATTATCAACCTCCACGCTTCTATCCTACCGAAATACCGTGGCGCATCCTGCATCCAATCAGCCATCGCAAACGGCGATTCTGAAACAGGTATCACCATCATGCATGTCATCCGCGAGCTCGATGCCGGTGACATCGTCTCCGTAAAAAAAATCCCCATCTCCAAACAGGAAACCGCAGGAGAACTCCACGCCCGTCTCGCTGATCTCGGCCCCGCAGCTCTTGATGAAGCTTTGGAAATCCTTTCCAAAAAACCCGCAGCAGGCATGCCACAAGCTCCCGAAGAAGTCACATACGCCCCGAAACTCCTTCGTGAAAACGGCCGCCTCGATTTTAGCCAGCCCGCCGAAGCCATCGAAAAAACCATCCGCGCCTACCATCCTTGGCCCGGCACTTTCACTGAAATCCCCGTAAAAGGAAAATCCAAGCGCCTCAAGATCTTCCCACCCGTAGAGATTCGCGAGCATCCCCTACCTGCCGGAGAACTCCTCAGCCAAGAAGGCGAACTCCTCATCGGCTGTGGTGAAAAGTCCCTAGCACTATCGAAAGTCCAGCCCGAAGGCTCAAAACGCATGTCCGCCACCGCATTCGCCAACAGCTTCTGAGTCTAGCTTATCTCCTCATCTTTTTGCTATTCCATATTGGCATCTTGAGGTTTAGCGTCCCGCCATGCGCCTCGACGATACCTTTGCCTCCCTGAAACAGCAGAACAAAAAAGCCTTCATCGCCTACGTTGCGGCGGGCGACCCTACCTTCGACCTATCCCTCGAAGTCATGCACACACTCGCCGAAATCGGCGCTGATGTCATCGAGCTCGGACTCCCCTTCTCCGACCCATTGGCTGACGGAATCGTCAACCAAATGGCTGCCTACCGCGCAATCAAATCCGGAATGAGCACCGCCCGTAGCCTGGAGCTTATCAAAGCCTTCCGCAAAACCAACGACTCCACCCCGCTCGTTCTTTTCACCTATTTGAACCCAATCTTCACCTACGGTTTCGACCGTTTCCAGAAAGATGCGGTCGAAGCTGGAGCCGACGGAGTCCTCCTTTTAGACCTTCCGCCCGAAGAAGTGGAACTCTCCGCCGAACTCGCGGAAAACAAATCTCTCTCCCACATCCGCCTCATCGCTCCATCGACTCCACCCGAGCGGGTTAAACTTCTCGCGCAAAAAGCCGAGGGCTTCATCTACGCCCTGTCCCGCAGCGGAGTCACCGGCGGCCACTCCGCACCTGCGGAAACCATCCCCGCACAAGTCGCCGCCATCAAAGGGCACACCGATGTCCCGGTCTGCGTCGGCTTCGGAATCTCCAATCCCGAGCAAGCCGCCCTCGTCGCTAAATCCGCCGACGGCGTCATCGTCGGCTCCGCCATCGTAAAACAAATCGAGGAGAACCAGAGCAATCCCGCCCAAGCCGTCAGAGACTTTGCCAAGCCTCTCATTGACGCGATCCGCTAATAGTGGAAAGCCGCGCCTCTAGCCGGCTTGTTCCCCCGCCGCGACTCAATAGTCCGTCTTGATCTCTCCAGCATTCGGCTGCATCTTCATCTCTATGAAACTCTTCCTTGAGAGTTGAAAAATTTAAAACCGAGTTTTGACCACATGCTTCTCCACTTCTTCAAAATGAACGGTGCCGGAAATGATTTCATCGTCATCGACAACCGCGACCTCTCCATCTCCCTAGACCAAGACACCATCGCCGCGCTCTGCGACCGCCATCGCGGTATCGGCGCCGATGGCCTACTCGCTGTCGAACCCGCCGAAAAGGGTGCCGACTACAAGTTCCGCTACTACAACGCCGATGGCGGCGAAGCCGAAATGTGCGGCAACGGAGCACGCTGCTTTGGCTTCTTCACCGCGCACCTTGGCGGCGAAGAGGAAGAACTCCCAACCTCAGTCTCCTTCGAAACCATCGCCGGCATCCTCACCGCAGAGATCATTGACGAGGAAGTCCGCATCGCCATGTCCGAGCCGAAAGATCTTGAACTCAAACTCCCCATCCGAATCGAGAACTTCCACCACGACCTTCATTTCGTGAATACCGGCGTTCCTCACGTCGTCAGCTTCATCGATGATTTGGAAAACATCGATGTCGTCACCCATGGTCGGGAAATCCGCGAGCACGACTATTTTTCCCCCAACGGCACCAATGCGAACTTCGCCACGATCCTTGCCCCGGATCACATCGCCATCCGAACCTACGAACGCGGAGTCGAGGACGAGACCCTCGCCTGCGGCACCGGCATGGTCGCCTGCGCCCTCATCCATCATCTTCTCACCGGTGCGCAATCTCCCGTGAAAGTCGATGTCGAAGGTGGCGACACCCTCAGCATCGGTTTCGAGAAAACCGGCGAGACGACGTTTCAAAACGTCACTCTCACCGGCCCCGCCGACTTCGTTTTCGAAGGCGAGATCGAGATCTGAATGGGTCGCGGAATGCAGCCCTCTGCGAAAAATGGAATGCGCAGCCTCGTTTCCGCTCCTATAATATTAAAACAATCATAGGAACCATGCGAACTATTTCATTTCTCGGCAAAATCTCCCTCGGCATCCTCGCCTCCGCCCTCACAGCGTGTAGCGAACCCACCGCTGAACAAGCGAAGCTCAAAAAGGAACTCACTCCCCTCCAATACAAAGTGACCATGGAAGACGGCACCGAACCGCCATTCAAAAATAAATATTGGGATAACAAAAAGGAAGGCATCTACGTCTCCATCGTCAGCGGCGAAGCACTCTTCAGCTCCAAGGATAAATTTAAGTCCGGCACTGGTTGGCCCAGCTTTACCAAGCCCATCAAAGAAGGTGCTGTGAAAGTCGGCACCGACAACTCCCACGGCATGACCCGTGACGAAGTCCGTTCCGTCAAAATCGATACCCACCTCGGACACCTCTTCGACGACGGCCCGGCACCGACCGGCAAACGCTACTGCATGAACTCCGCCGCAATGAAATTCATTCCAGTAGATAAACTCGCAGAAAAAGGCTACGCCGAGTTCGTGAAGCTGTTCAAAGAAGAGTAAATTCCAGCCCGAGGACGGGCCGTGTCACCGACCGACCGGCAACCTCAGCTATTATTTAGCGCCTTTTCGACCCGCTTTTCCGAGACCTTGCCCCGCACCTCAATATCGGGCGCGAAGACCTGGATCCGCCATTCCTCAAGCAACCACCCAGCCTCCCATAGGCTGGGTTTTTCGGGAGCTGCCATCCAATCGCCGAACCACCCCTGCCAGTAACTCCGCACCAAATCCATTTTCTCCAGATCCTTGACCAGGGGGAATGAACCAATCCGCGCGAGCCGGGAGCGGATGCCACGCAAGCGCCGCGGATAATCGACCATCCGCGCGAACCCCGCCCGCCAGGCCCAACGCGCGCGGAACAACCAGGCAAGCTCCTCCTCAAGATCTTCGGCGATCTCTCCAAAGTTCCTGTCCTTGCGATTGGCCGCGACCCATTCCTGAATCTCACGCTCACTTTCAACAGTCTCATCCAGCGCAGCACCGATTCTCGTCGCCGCCTCAAACCATTTCCCCCGCACCGACTCATTGAGCTTTGAAAATGCAGCCGGACTTCTCGGAAAAACGCTCCCAGCAACCCCTTCCGCGACAAGTAGGATAAGATCTTCGATATCGATCCCCAGCCTTCCCAACTCCACCTTCGCCAGCATCCCGAGTGGAAACTTCTTCCTCAGATAATCCACCTCACGCTCCGCCCCAAGCACCAAGAGCTTCGCGCCACCCCTTCGGTGTGCCTCTATCGCCTCGCAGCTATTCGTGAAAGCCCGCACCCCGACAGTCTTCCCCTCGTCCACCAGTGCGGGGAAAGCCGGGCCGCCAGCCGTCATCACTTCCTCCGGCAGGCTTTCTCCATCCCACGAACTCATTCCGCGCCTCTCGACATCCGCATTCGCCGCAGCCTCAAATCTCACCCGCATACGGTCGGCGAGTTCCAGCTTTAGTTCCGCCACACCGCTTCCCATCGTGATTTCTTCGCCCTCGTCATCACAAACCCAGAGCTTAGTCACGAGTTCTTCAGGGAGTCTAACATCAAACTCGGAAACCGGAATCACCGCGCCAGTCCGCTCACGGATATGCTCCACGAGAGTTTCTAAAATTCCCCGCTCCTTCGGCGCTCCTGCCCACAGCTCTGCAAAGCCCCGCGCCACTTCGCCAATCGGCTGGCAACTCCTACGGAAATCCTTTGGCAGCCCTCGCATCAGCAACTCAGCCCGCTGCTCCAAATTCCCATCCACCCCCCACCCCGGCAGCCATTCCGGAAGCCCGGGAAGCTGGTCGACATGTAAGCCTATCGTCACCCCGTCGTCCCGCTCGCCCGGCGCGCAGTGATAATAAAGAGGATACTCCACACCTTCGTGGCGCAATACATCGGGAAAAAACTCGATCCCGTGTAAATCCTCCCAGACTACATCACCCATGCCCATCATCAACAGCTCCTCATTCTCCTGTCGCCACTTGTGAAATGCGGATGCTGTCGAGATCTCAACTGGAATCCGCTCTTCCAGAAAGCGCACCACCGAATCCTCGTGCCACAACATCCCCGGCCTGCGGAGTTTGTCCTCCAGGCCCTTGATCTCCTCGCGCAACTCATCCAAGCGCTCCATGAAAGGCGTTCTCCGGCGCAGCCCCCCACCCAGAATCCCCTCGCGCAAGAAAACCTCGTGCGCCGCTTTCCGGTCAACTCTGCCGTAATGCACTGGCCGCCCATCGACCACATGCAGCCCGCCGCAGATCACGGTCTCTTTGCCATAAACCGCCCCTTGCTTCTCATCCCAATGCGCCTCCCCATAGCGACTGCGGCACAAATGCGGAGCCACAATCTCGACCCATTCCGGCTGGAGCACCGCAACTCGCCTCGCCCACAGCCGGCTCGTCTCGACCAACTCCAGCCCCATCACCCACTCCGGGCGCTTTTGAAGACCAAACAACCCGGAACCCGGAAACACCGAAAAAAATCCACCCGAAGCACTCCGGTAGCCCTTGTTCGCCTTGTCCCACAATCCGAATTGCCGCGGAGCCCCTGCCAATAGCGAACGATGCACCGCCCCAAAATCGGAGTATTCTATACTCTTCGTTGAATTTTGGATTTTGGATTTTGAATTTAGAAGTTCGGAGAGCTCATCGACCACATTCCCCCACTCAGTCACCCGCTTGGCGTTGAGAAAATGATTCCCGCAGAATTTTCGCAACTGGTTCCATTTCCATCTACGGCCATCGTAGTATTTGGAAACATCGCTCCAGAGATTCAGCATCGCCATGAAATCACTGTCCGGATCCTGCCACTTCGAATGCGCCGCATCCGCCTCGCGTTTCTTCTCCGCCGGTCGCTCCCTCGGATCGTTAGTTTCCAGCCCGGCCACGATCACCGTCACAGCATCCACGCACTTCTCGTATTCTGCCTCGATCAACATCCGTCCCATCCGTGGGTCGACCGGCAGTTTACCAAGATCGCGCCCAATATCCGTAAGCTCCCTATCCTTGTCCAATGCTCCGACCTCACGCAAAGTCCTATATCCTTCAGCAACCGCTTTAGGATTCGGTGGATCGAGAAACGGAAACTCGGAAATCTCCGGTAACCCGAGCGTCTTCATCCGTAGGATCACCCCGGCCAATGAACTCCGCCGGATCTCCGGTTCGGTGTATTCCTGACGTTCAAACAAATCCTCCTCCTCGTAAAGGCGCAGGCAAATCCCGTCCTGCACCCGCCCGCATCGCCCCTTTCGCTGCCTCGCGCTCGCCTGACTTACCGGCTCGATTTGTAAGCGCTGCACCCCCTTCCCAGGACTCCATCGGCTAACCCGCGCCAGCCCGGAATCGATCACACAGGCGATCCTCGGAATCGTCAGGGAAGTTTCCGCCACATTCGTGGCCAGCACGATACGGCGCTTATTTCCCGGTTGGAAAACCCTCTGCTGATCCTCCATCCCAAGTCGTGCGAACAGCGGTAGAATTTCCGTGTTCCGGTATCGCCGCCCCTCCAATAATTCGGCAGACTCCCGGATCTCACGCTCACCTGGCAGAAAAACCAGCACGTCCCCCTGAGGATCGATGTCGTTGAGGAAATCCATCCCCCTCCTCACATGCGCAGCGAGTTCTTCATCGTCCTTTCCCGGCAAGAAAAATTCAGTCACCGGAAACATTCGCCCCTCCGCCTCAATCACCGGAACCCGTAGCTGCCGCGTCTCGCGACTGACCGCGATATCGGCGTCTCTCCGATCAGAATCTCCGCTGAAAAAATCCGCAAAAGCCCCTGCATCAAGGGTGGCCGAGGAAATCACCAGCTTCAACTCAGGCCTCAGCTCCAAAAGCCGTTTAAGATACCCGAGTAAGAAATCGATATTCAACGAGCGTTCATGCGCCTCGTCCAAAATAAGCGCATCATACTTAGCCAACTGCCGGTCTCCCTGAGTCTCCGCCAAAAGGATCCCGTCCGTCATGAACTTTATCCGAGTCCCCCGCGAAGTCCTGTCATCAAACCTCACCTGATACCCCACGAAATCACCAAGCTCCACCCGGAGTTCCTCGGCAACCCGCTTCGCCACACTCACTGCCGCGATCCTCCGCGGTTGGGTACATCCAATCAGTTTCCTCCTCTTACCGGTCTGTGCAATCTCATCTCCTGAGTCTGCACCAATAGCCTCAGCCACCATCTTCGGCAACTGAGTCGTCTTGCCACTCCCCGTATCAGAAACCACCACCACAACCTGGTTCTCTCGTATCGCTTTCACGATCGCCTCCCTCTGTCCCACCACCGGCAGTTCTGCCGGATATCTCCAATCCCCCGTAAAACTCATCGCATCAATTCTTTCCAGCACCTCCCTAGGCGCAAGCCAAACGAAGTAACATCCTCACAAATCATGCTTTTCCAAGTCCGATCCGATAACCACCAACTAAAATCCACCGCGCCTTCTCACCAATCCTCAGAGCGACGCATGTCCTTCATTTTCGAATCGTGAATATTGAACTCGATACGCCGGAAAGCATCCTTGGAAAACTCTGCCTGACCGAAATTCTGGCTGAATCCGACGAGCTTCTTATCCCTCACCTTGTCTAGTCGAAACACCATTCGAGAGCCGTCCGCAAACGTCGCCCGGACATCTCCCTTCAGGAGTATCGGAGTCTCCATATCGGCCGGCTTCAGCACGATGTTTTTTAATCGATAAATCGGGAAAGTCACTTCGGACAAGGGTGTCTTGACCTTGATCATATCGCCCTCGATACCCATTACCTCGCCTTCGATGGTATCTCCGTTTGATAAAACCATCCGGCCTTCCAAGACTTCTTCTTCGTCCTTTTTTTCAAAATCATCTTCGAACCCGAAGCCACCGCGAATACCGCGACCTTGGAACTGGTCCTGCTGCTTCGGAACATCGTCGGTGTAGCCATCCCACTCGCTAACCAGAATATTCGAAATCCGGAGCGGCGCGTTATCCTGAGAGATAAAATGGAAGCCCTTGCCTAGCGAGTCCGCATCCACTTTTTCGTCTTCCCACATGTCGATAAACTCATCATCGACGAAAAGTAGAATTTTACCGGTTTTGAGGCTGGTTCGGATCTCGATCCGCGCCTTTTCCTGTTCTCTGAGAACCCCGGCCTTGGTCGAGTGCCCAATCCAAGTGTTCGAACCAGATCGTTTCAGATGCACCGAATTACCCTGAAACACCATTTCGTATCCTGCGTCCGGACTGGTTGATTTGACGTCATTGGAGTAAAAAATAATACGTGGCCGGAACGCACCTCGCCATGATGCATCGAAAGCAATTTTACTTTCGGCAGGAAAATCGATTTCTCGCGCGATACCTCCCGAGGAATCGGAAATCAGCGCCCCTGACTTGTAAGACCAACCGCCTTGATCCTCTTCGTAAACCCAACCTTCCATCCCTCCGGGACCGCGGTAATAAACATCCGAAGTTCTCGTGATTTTTACCGACTTCACGTTCACACGGCGGAATACCAACTCGCCAGCATACCAAGTATTCAATCTGATCTCATCGTCCTTCAGTCCGGTAATTTGTCCTCTGATCGAGTCCCCGTTGGTCATCCCTAAAACTGCCTCGTGACCCGCTTCACCCACATCTGCCGTTTCCATGGTGGCTGGCATATTGAGCTCAAGCACGTGTTCGAGCCCGAACTCAGCGGGTTTGTTGAGAATTTCAGACTTCCAATTCAGCTTATCGAGAGTCAGCCCAAGCATTGAACCTGTAAGTTGGTCGCCGTTGGAAAAGCGAACGATCGACTGATCCTGATCTTCTTCCGCAGGGCAGAGCCCGGCGAGTGCGATGGTGATGATTGCCGCAATTTTCATTATTTACCGATGGGTTTAGATTTGGGGATTGTGCGACGCTCGAGCATCGTCACTCCACTGCGATCCAGTTGCATCACACCCAGAAGCGGATGCCGGACCTCGATCTTTTCTCCGCTGAACTGGCATCCAGCGATTCTAATTTCACCTCCGCCACGCAAGTGAAGGACCAGTCCGTCGAATTCCTCGGTCGCCTTGGGATCGGTGGAACTGGCAAAGAAAACCGTCGAGACATCCGCCTCAAGCATTTCGACGGGTTGCTCTTGGAAGTCACTCTTGAATCGGAAAACTTTACCATCCTCAGCATCGCGGATTGAGATGAGACGTCCTCCGTATCGGTCACCGCGATGTTCGATCATCGAGTCTTCGCTGATGTTCCCCCGGTCTTCGGTGCGGTGCCTATCGCCCCTATCATCCCATTGCGCGACCACGATGTTGCCGACCCGTAACCCGCTTTCGGCTGGCGCCTGGCTGGTCAATGAAATGCCCGTCCCAGTCGGTATGTCAGCAATAGGATCGGTGTAGCCCCCTTGAAGTTCATCATCAAGATAAAGCTGCATTCGCCCTCTCGTGCGATCCACCCGGATTTCGACCTTCATCTGGCCATCGGTAAATTCCTCCGGCCTGCGATTAACCAAAACGACTGGCGTGAAGCGGTTTTTACCAGCGGACTCGCGTTTGATTTCCAGACCCGCACTGGCAAATTGGAGAAAATACCTATCCACCCTCTTACCGGCGCTCTTCAGTGGATCGGCGAATGTGAGTCGAATATTGGGATCAGAGTCCCAAGCCAGATCGAAACGGATCAGAAACTTCGCTGGCAATTCGAAGTTCCGTGAAATCGTTCCCTGCCCGGTTGCGAGTAAATCTCCCGAATCGATGGTCCAAGCGCGTGAACTTTCCGGCTCCTTTTTCCACTCGGCGAAGTCCTCGGGTCCTCTGTAAATTACCGTCTCCGGAAAAATCCCGAGTTGTATAGAATCGACCAGCGCGCGTGGTATCTCCAGTTTACCCAGATAGGGAGAACTCACTCCCATTGTCGATTCATTGAGGAAACTGATATTCGCAGGGAGCACATCCCCGTTGATGAGCCGGATCCTCTGATTCGGCACTTTTGCGGGCTCCCCAGTCACATCGAAATCAACTCTCAGCACCATCTCGGACCTGACCTTCAAGGGTTCCTTCGAAATCGGGGAAATGAGCGTTATCGTCCCATCGTCGCTCATGCCTTCCAGCTCACCCGTCAGTCTGGCATCATCCAGAAGGGCCAAATCAGCCGCAGCAGCAACAGCAACAGCCGCCAACGATATCACCAGAAGACCGCTTCTAAAAATCATTGTCCCAATCATCTAGATAGCTTTCGGTTTCCTGGAACTCGAGCATCGTCGCAGAATCCAGATTAATATTGATCTCGCCAGCTGCGCTGTTGAGCAGCCGAATCTTGCCGGAACCTCCGGAAACCGGCTTACCGCTTACCAGACCCAGGGGATAGAACCTGACCTTCAGAGAATCGCTGGCTGCTTCATCATCCACCGCGAGTTTTGATCTGGCGAAGCGGATTTCCGCAACTTCTTCCATTGGGAGAACGAAATCTCCGTAACGTCCTTCAAATGTCAGTTTGCCGTCGTCGATTGCCGCCACCTTGCCTGAAAAACGGTCCGTCCCGTTATTAAGGAGTACGATATCCTCATCATCGACCTGTAGGCTTCGGGCGGCATCCGGCATTCCGTTCCATTCCGCAAGCACCACCTCTGAAATACGGACTGGCGAATCTGTGGCCTGCACGATGAAACCAAACCCGTTACCCCTTCCTGCGTAGCCGGAATTCCCGTCAAGCTCGTCGACCGGCTCGCTCCATTGGGTTACAAACTCACTATTGATGAAAAGGATGATCTCTCCTGAATCACGATTGCAACGCACTTCCACGACAGCAGTGCCGGAGTCACCAAGACGGACATTGCTGTTATTTGTCTGGAGGCGGTCGGTACGCGCACGCCCATTTTTATCGAAGCCGGTTCTGTAGAGTGTTACGTAATTCGAATAAAGATGCAGCACGTAACTGTCTCCGAAAATACCCGGCAACGAACTCGTCCTACCCGCCTGGTTAACGATATCGTCTTCCCCACCCTTTCCCTGGTCCGGTTTGCTGAAGTTGGCATGGAACCCGATCGCCAGCGAAAGCCGGCCTTTCCACGCCGCCTCGAACTTGAAGATCGCGCGGTCCGGCATTCCTGCCTTCTGGATCAGTGCCGTGCCAGTCTCATCGTTTTCCCAATACCAAGCAGACCCCGAAAATTTCCAACGGGGAAATTCATCTGCCTTCTTGTCATCCGGATCCGGTAGCCCATCTGGATTCTTTTGATTGATCATCGACCACGCGGAACGGTCAAACGGCCCATGGTAAAGAATCCGTCCCCCCAAGGGACTCGGAGCGATCAAACCGATCCGATCTCTCGGAATTTCCAACATGCCTGCGAAATCTGTCTCCAAAAGCACCCGTTTGTCATCGAGGGATTTCACTGTCCCAGGAATCCTATCGCCATTGACCGTCCCAACGTGGGAAAGACTGGCGAGTCCCCGCTCGGGCCTGCCGCTCCGGAGCACGATCTGCCTGACGTCGGAGGTCTTGAACTTTACGTCATCGCCCACATCATCACGTTGCCAAATGAGCGTCGGCCCTTCGGTGATCCCCTGATATTTACCATGCAACTGGTCGCCATTGTCGAATCTCAGTAAATCATCTTGCTCCGCAACCACTAGGGCGCTCGAAGCAAAGAGGACTGGGATAAAAATTCTAAAGGTCATTTCTCGTAAATTGGAAGATAGCGATAATTTAAAGCGAGAGAAAGAAGCGCGCCAGCAGTGCTGAACGCCGGTCCCTGATTTCCGGGAAATGAACCGTCAGGCGACTGGATCGTCCCCATGTAGCGTATGTTCCGGGTGTTCCACTCGTTCCAAGTCTCCTCGTCGGCATGGAAAAGCGCTTGGGACATATAGTATTCGTAGTAGTAAGGATAATAGCGATCCCGGTAATCGATATTTTTTTTCAGATACGCGAGACTCGCACGAAAGCCCTTCGAATCGGTCTCCTTGGCCAGGGAGAGACAGAGCAAACCAATGGCGGTCAAAGTAGGTTTTCCACCCGCCGAGGATGTATACCCGTAAGAACCGTCGTTTCCGCGACAATTTGAAAGGTAAGAGAGTCCCTTACGAATCGCTTCATCCGGAACCGCGAAACCGGCGTTGCGCGCGGCGAAAAGGCTCACGATCTGGCAGCCGGTAATTGTCGTGTCCGCGTCACGGCTATCCGGCGTGTAGCGCCACCCACCAAAGCTGTTGCGCTTCTGGGCACTGAGAATCAGTTTAATTGCACTCTTTAATGATTCGGCGATTTTCGGATGATCCAATACACCATAGGACTCGGCCAGTGCTTTGGTCGCGAAAGCGTGGTTATACATGCTCGACCCGATGTAGCCGTTCTCCGCGTTTTGTTTGGAAATAATGTAGTCGATCCCGCTGCGGACCACCTTTGCGTGCGGCCCGTTGTTCGGGTCCTCGCCGTGCGCAAGAAATGCAGCAATCGCAAGCCCGACAACGCCCGGTTCGCTACCGGCACCATCGTTCCAGAAACCTTCCTTGTTCTGGCTCTGAGAGAGATAAGTCAGGCCACGCTCATAGATGAGCTCCACTTGCGCCGGAATCCGATCGTCTCTCCGATCAAGAAGGCCCTGCGCCCGAGCAGCGGCGACCGAGCCAAGCAGCATCGTAATAAATGAACGCCGATACATCATTTCCCAATCTCCTCCAATCCCCGGTTGTAGGCGTCCAGCGCGCTCTGGAATTCGTCGGGCAGTCCCTTGCCAGCTTTGCCAGCAGCTTTAGGGACACGCCGCTCTTCATTATTGCCTCCGCTGTTTCCTCCGTTCTCCGTATTGGGAGCGTCGGACTCGCCAGTCTGCCCCTTCCCACCTTGATCTCCGGGTTTATCACCTTCGCCTTCGCCTTCACCCTTGCCTTCACCTTCCCCCGCCTTCTTGCCCATCATCCGCTCCATCATATCCATCATCGCGCTGCCCGCTTCGCCAGCTCCGCTCTGCGCCTGTTTAGCCTTCGCTGCCTCATGGATTTTTTCAATAATCTCAGTTTGCGCTGCAATCGTCCGCCCGCCGGTATCCAAACCAGCTAGGTAATCGGTCGCTTCATCCATGATCCCCTCCACCTCGGTCAGAAGCTCGATGACCTGAGGAACCGTCTGCTCGATCACGAGCTGTTGCACATCAGCGGAAAGTTCGTCCTGCTCATCCGCCAGGCGCTCGGAGCCCTCCGAGTGTTTCTCGAGCATCGATTTGACGTTCACTGCATTCTCCGCCGCTACCGAAGCAAAGGGCAAGATACCGAGCGAAAATAATGTTAGAATATATTTCATCGTTTCAGTTGGGCTGAAGAAGAGGCATCGCGTTTTAACTGCTCTAGAACCCGTGTCCGCGACCTCACATCCTGTTCCTTTTGGATCATTTTCATAACCCGCAGCATAAATTCGAAATCCTCGTCCTCGGGACTCGAACCACCTCCACTACCACCTCCCTGACCTCCATCGCCCTTGTCCATCTCATCGCCAAGAATCGCCGCCCACTCGGCTAACTTTGCAGCCCATAGTTTGGCCTCTTCACCACCCGTGAACGAGTGATTTTTTTGCAACTTCGTTCGAACGGTCTCGAGTCCGATATCGATCTTGGACCCGCGCATCAGATCCATGATTTCTTTGAAAGCATCGTCACCCGTCCGGGCGTGGTAATGGCCGAGATCCTCCTGTATCCAGCGGACGTCTGCGGCAGTCAGCATCTGCTGGCGGCCCGCCTCGACAAGTTCCCGCTGATCTGCCGGGTCAACCTCTCCTTGCCTTGCACCTATGATACTATCCACGCCATTGGTTTTGGAAAACAGCGCGGTCAGGCTCGCAACGATCCCACTTTCCTCGCTTGCCGCCTTTTTCAACCTGGCGACAAACGTGCTGGCTTCGAAGCGCTTATTGGCATCGTTCGCCTGCTCCAAGGCTTTCTTGATTTTTTCGACAACCTCCTTCTGCTCCTCGACCGCCTTCTCGACGTCTTGCTTGGTCTTCTCGGGGGTATTCGAAGCTTCACCCGCCTCTTTAAGTTCGCTCTGAACCTCAGGCATATCTTTCTCCGCAAGCTCCTGCATCGACTTCAGTGACTCAGCCATTTTTTTCAGCGTCTCCTTGTCGATATCTCCATTGCGAGTCGCCCCTTTCATCAACTCCTCCATGCTTTCCTTCAGGTCCTCCATCTTCTCGACATTTTCTCTTTCCGCCTGCTCCTGGGCATCGAGACGCTTCTTACTTTCATCGCTCTGGAGTTCTTCTGGATCGAGTCGCTCAAGCCGCTGATTCTCATCAAGAAGATTCATTTCGCTGCGCGCCAGGTCCTCCAGCTCGCTGATCGTCCGGTCGAACTGGCTCTTCAATAGTTGCGCGTGCTCTTCACGGCTCAGCACGTAAACAATGACAGGATCCGAATAAACCCGTCCCCGCTCAGGATAGTAGTCTTCCGTAAAAGCACGGAGCAACAGCCTCTGCGGACCGATCCCGAACGCTGCCGGGGAAAACGCGACCGGCGACGCGATACGCCGCTCCTCAGGACCACCACCGGGCACCTTGATTTCTCCGGTCTCAGCCGTTTTCTCACCGGGCACGGATCCCATACTCTCCCATTCGATTCCCGCCACTTTCAGACCGAAATCGTCTTCGCAGAGAATATCAAAATCGATCACCTCCTCGGGAAGGATCGCCTTCTGGCGGTCCAGCCCCTGAGTGTATGCGACCGGAGGCGCATCCTTGACAGCATCAACCCGCAACTTGAAATCCTGCCCCCCAGACAGGCCGAACTCGTCGGTCCACTTGAACGGAATTGAAAACGGAATCGTTGCGGTTTTCAAAGGGCCCACCTTTGCATTTCTTCCAAACAACTCCAGAACCCCTCCGACCGAATCAAACACTTGGTTTTGAAACATCTCACCGGAAATCTCACTCGGCCCGTACGTCCCCGCAGCCAGCGCTCGACTGGTCACCAACTCGAAAGTCAACTCGCTACCCTCAACCGCGCTCACTTCACCAATCGTCAGATCAATTTTCCGGTCTGGAATCATCATGTAGTCCGGCGACTTCACCGTAACTCTCGTTTCTGTGACACTCGGGCGCTGCTTTGGCTCGACCTTGATCTTGTGCCTCAGGTCCCCAATCCGGAAGGTCACTATTCCGTCCTCTTGCTGGCCTGGAAATTTGAAAACAAAAGTGTTCCCACCGAGGTATGTCTTGATCTCCGGTTGGCTTTCGAAACTCGCGTATCCGAGCGTAGGCTTCTGCTCGGAGTCCTTTGAAAGTTTCAGTGAAATTTCGAACGCTTCACCAAAAGGAACCGCCAAATATCTGATCGGCTTTTCCAACTGCGTAAACGTGTATCGCTCGACCTCCGAAAACGGCTTCAGCCAGCGCTCGAAAGCGTTCATGCCCGCTTTTGGAGTCACTACAAAAGCCGTCGTCACCACGATCATCAGGAACAAAGCGGCAAGTGCCCACTTCATGTGCTTGGGGGCAGGTAAGGCAGTATCGAAATCCCTACCCTTGGCTTCAGAAGCGACCACTTCCATCGCCGCAGCGCGAAGGCGCGGGCTGAGTGTATCGTCGTTCTCCTGCTGATCCTGCAATTCGATAACACCCAGCAGACGGTCCCCGAGACCGGGGAACTTCTTGGCAATCAGACGAGCAAGCTGACCCTCCCGCCGATGACCCCACACCCAGCGGTGCAGCCAGTAAGGAGCAAATCCCACGAACAATGAGGCACCTCCAATCAGAATTACCAGCCGAGCCCAACCCGGCGTCTGCCAGATCCGATCCAGACCAAAAATTAACAGGAACGAAAATAGAAGACCGATCAAGCCGGCTGCCACGGATTCCATGACCTTTCGCCGCCAGAGATGCTTACGGAACTCCTCCAGCTGCCTACGCAGACTTTCGGGGATTACGGTATGGTTATCGGGTGGGATGACAGACATCATTCAAAACGACGTTGAGACGTCTACTCTGTGGTTGTTCAAAACTGACAGAGTTACGGCGCAACTCCAGCAGTTTTCTCAGGAACGGCCGGAAATTTACGATCCCTTTACCTTTCACCGAAGGACGAAAACCCTCTAATCCCCTTTAAAAGGCTGCGCACGACGCTCGTCGATGCAGCGTTTCAACCACGAAACGAGCTTCTCAGCCTCCTCTGATTCGGAACGCATCGAGCCCAGCGCGGACCAATCAAGATGCTGCCGCGACTGCACACTGGCCAACCGATGCACGTCCATCTTGCCCATAATCGCCTCAGTCTCTTTGGGATGGGCATTGAGAATATTTGCCGGCCGCGGAAGATCGTCGAGAACCTCAGCTGTCATGCCGAACGATGTGACACCGATACCGAAAAGCGAACTAAGCTTCCTTAAACCATCCGCCAAAGCTTCGTCCACGATCGGCCCTGCATAGATCAGTTCCCCACCCTGTGCCCACTGGGAAACCGATAGCGTCTGGAAAAAATCCTCTCGGTAAGTTGTCAGCGAAGGAGAAAGCCGCAGCCGCGCCGAATGTAGCCGGAAGGGCGAGATTCCAAGCCGTTGTTTGAAATCCAACATCGCTTCATCCAGCGACATTTCCTCGTCGGGCGAGCCGCCGGTTTCCCAATCGACGAGAACCAACTCGGGATACTTCCAGAGATTTCCCAACGGCGATTGGCTGGTAAACGGATCCCGGAACGCGAAAGGAAAACGCCCGTTGACCTCAAAATAACGCGTCACCACCGCACGGAATTTGCGGATGCGCAGCATCGCGCTATCCGCCGTGTCATTGCCACCGCCCAGATCGTCAAGCTGTCCCTGTGTCCATGCCAATAGCTCCTGCGCGCCAGATAACGCAGGTAGAGGCTCGCTCCTGCGATAATACCCCTGCCCCTTTTCCACCTTCGCGATCGCCGAGGTCGGATCACAGGACATGATAGAGAAATGGTATCGCAAAGAAGCATCCGAGTAGTTTCCCGTCAGGCTCATACGCGCCAACCTAATGAGCTCCGTTCCTTTGATCGCATCCGTCGGATTGTTTGGTAGCAAGGCCGGTAAAATATTGTTCAACTGCTTTCGGAGACTCATATGGGGCAAGTGGGGAAAATCTCTCACCATCCAATCCACAGCGCGCGCGCCCATCAAGCGCATTCTTTCGCAAGCCCCTGCAAGTGCCGCCCCAAGCCTCCTAACGGAAAGGAAGTGCCATTGTGCGCGCTCGAATCTTTCCCGTTACAAGCGCAATGCCGCCGTCTTCGAGGCGTATGTTTGCGAGTATCTGGACGAGGAGCGGCGTCTCGCTGAGCGTCAACCGTTACGAAGCAGAGATGGAGGGATTCGATGAAAAACACAGCCTGAATTTTAACGAGAGGGGGAGCGAGTTACTAGGATTTAAAGCCTTGCGCGCAGATTGCATGACGGAAATGTAACCTCCTGTAAGCTAAAAAGTTGCGTAAAATCCCCACCAAACCAAAGCCCGCCAAACTTCCTATTGCGCTTCTATGGAAATCCGATCTAGTCTTCCTCCCCCGGCTATTCATACGCCGGTTTTTTTCACTCAACGCTTATGAATCCCGATCGCGCTACTCTCAATTTCCTAAACTCCTTCCCCGAAGATGCCCGAAAACGCGGCGATATGCTTCAAAAAGACGGCGGAGTCACCCAAATCTTCGGCAACCACCTATTCATTCAGGGCCGCGTCGAGGACGAATCGGGCACTCATCGCACCTCCCTGCGCCTCCAAGGCAATCGCTGGTTCGGTTCTTGCACCGCCGAGGATGAGACCATCTCAGGCGCCTGCCAATATGCGACCATGATGGAGCGCATGCACCGCGGCGAGGACCTCCCGGAATCGCCGAATGAATTCGATGACACTCCGGTCATCGACATCATCGAGGACAAACTCGGTCGCGAACTCGACGACAAAGAAGCCGAATACGTTACCAAAATCGAAAAGCGCTACCGCCGCTACGTGATCGAAGGCGAGCTCCATGACCACGACATGGTGCGCATCAACCCTCGCTGGGAAATCACCACCTACGAGCCACTCGAACTCTGGCCCATGCCCCCCGGCGATATCCTTGAATTCTGGAACTTCCTCGCCTACGCGTTCTACAAAAAGAAACTCCCCTACCCCGAGTTTATGTCGGTCATCACCGACCTCGCTTCGGTCCAGAAAAAAATGGCCGAGTGGGAGCAAGAGCGCGAAGTCGCGGCTTGGTATGACCGCATCGAACAAGTCAACGAGCGCCCCCCACAAGACGCCCCGATGACCGTCGGTTTCCGCTTGGTCGCGACCATCAACGAAGCCCGCATGGAAGTCCGCGAAGACCGACCCAACGCCCAATACCTGCAGCTCCGGGAGAAATCCGACATCGATCGTTATATCGCATTGCATCAGGAAGGTGCCCTGCTCATGGATGCTTCCTCACAAACCCTCTGGGAGCACTACCTCGCTTTCTACCGGAAACACGGCGATACCACCCTCGACTTCGATCAGGAGGAATCCTGCCGCTTCATGAACCGGGTCTTCCAACAACCCGCCCTGGCCGGATATCTCGTCAATCTCGACGAGCGACCGTTCCAAGTCTCTGAAGAAGCCCTCTCTTGGATCTGCGAAGACGAACCCTACGATCCAAACTCTTTTGCCATTCAACTGGTCACCGCAACTGGCGAAAACGTCTCCCACTCGGTCCGCCTCCTCCCCGGACGCAAAGAGCTTTATCAGTCCGATGAAACCGTTTTCCCCGGACCACCTCGCTGGCTGAAAGACACCGAGGTCATGCCTCGTTACCATATCCCTCGCAAGGTCATCGACTCGCTCGAAGGTGTCGAATTCCTTCGGAAAATCGGAGCAACCCTCCCCGAATCTCTCAAGAAACGTGTCGTCGATCTCGAACTCAAACCCAAGCTCGAACTCAAACTCGTTGCCGGACTCACCGCCGCCGAAACCGAACACCTCGTTGTCGATGTCACTGCGGAGGAAACCAAAGGCCGCCGCACCGAACGCCTTACAAAGGAAGGCTGGGAGCTCGTCGAGCAGCAGCCGGTCAAAGGCAAACAGCTCCTCCGTTTCGCACGCGAGCCTCTTCATCCCGTCCCACTGATTCTTGACGAAATGTCTCTCGCCTATGACGAGAAACTCATCTCCTTCAAATCGCGTATCACCAAACAATTTCCAGAGAAATTCGCGGAATGGGTCCGCTCTATGCCACCGGAAATCGAACTCGATATCGACCTCCGCCTAAAATCCATTCTTAACGATCCTGTCACTGCCGCCGTCCGGTTCGAGGTCGTCGGCCAGGATATCGACTGGTTCGACCTCCGCATCGTCATCGATGTACAAGGCGTCAACCTCTCCAAATCTCAGATCCGCCAGCTCGTCGCCGCCCGTGGCGGTTACGTCCGCATGGACGACGGCTCTTGGATGCGCTTGGAAATCAAGCTTGATGCCGATCAGCGCGAAGCCGTCACACGCCTCGGCCTCGATCCCTTCGACCTATCCGGTGAGACCCACCGCATGCACGCCCTCCAGCTTGCCGATCCGAAAGCCGCAGAGGTTTTCGATCCGAAAGCATGGGAACGCATCAAAAACCGTGCCAACGATATCAAGATCGATGTCAGGCCTGAACTGCCTGAAGGACTTGACGCCACCCTCCGCCCTTACCAGATAGAGGGTTTCCACTTCCTCGCCTATCTCTCGGAAAACAACTTCGGCGGTATCCTCGCCGACGACATGGGTCTTGGAAAAACCGTCCAGTCGCTCACCTACCTACTCTGGCTTTTTGCAGAACACAAAAAAACCGGCGGTTTTCACAAGCCAGCCCTCATCGTCTGCCCGAAATCCGTGCTCGACGTTTGGTATAGTGAGGCAGAGAAATTCACTCCGGAACTTAGAGTCAAGATCCTCAAGAACCGCGATGATATCGATGTGAATCACATCCAGAACAACATCGACATGTTAGTTCTGAACTACGCCCAGCTCCGCGTCTGTGGCGAGGAACTCTCGGGAATCAAGTGGCTCACCACCATCCTCGACGAAGGACAGCAGATCAAGAACCCCGACTCAAAAGCAGCAAAATGCGCCCGCGAGCTGGATTCTCAAAACCGCTTGGTCCTTACCGGAACACCCATTGAGAACCGCTTGCTCGACATGTGGTCACTCATGGCTTTCGCGATGCCAGGTGTCCTAGGAACCCGCGCTTACTTCAAGAAACGCTTTGATAAACGCAAAGATCCCCTTTCCCAGAACCGTCTCGCCTCTCGCCTGCGGCCATTCCTCCTGCGCCGCACCAAACTCCAGGTTGCGCAGGACCTTCCGCCACGGACCGAGGAGGAGGTCTATTCTAAAATGGAAGGCGTGCAACAGGAACTCTACAAAAACGAGCTCAAACGCATTCAGAAAGCCCTCCTCGGACTCGACTCCGATGAATCGGTCAAAAAGAACTCCTTCGCGATCCTGCAAGGCCTCATGCGCCTCCGCCAGATCTGCTGCCACCCAGGACTCATCGATCCGAAATACCTCAAAGAGGAATCCGCGAAAATGGAATCCCTCTTCTATCTCTTGGATCAACTCCATGAGGAAGGTCACAAGGTCCTAGTCTTTTCCCAGTTCGTTTCGATGCTCGACCTGATCAAGGCTCGCCTCGAACTCGAAGCCCGTCCGTTCCATTACCTAACCGGCCAGACCAAAGACCGCAAAGGCGAAATCGAGCGCTTCCAAACGACCAAGGACCCCTCAGTCTTCATGCTCTCGCTCAAAGCGGGTGGCGCGGGTCTGAACCTGACTTCAGCCTCTTACGTCATCCTCTACGATCCGTGGTGGAACCCCGCTGTGGAGAACCAGGCGATCGACCGAACTCACCGTATCGGCCAGAAGAATAAAGTCATCGCCTACCGCCTCCTGACCCGCGACACCGTCGAGGAAAAGATCCGTATCCTCCAGCATCAGAAAACCCAACTGGTCACCAACGTCCTCGGCGATGAAGGCTTCGCCTCCACCCTCGGAATCGAGGACCTCCAGTTCATCCTCACCCACACCATCGATGACGATGAAGAAGAGGAAGAAAGAATCAAAGCTGAGAAAGCCAAGAATGTTGCCAAAAAGGCAGCCAAAAAAGCCGCCAAAAGAAACAGCAAGGATAACCTCTAACCGTAGCGGCGGTTTTCAACCGCCAAGCCAAAACATCGTTCCAAGCTCACACCGATTCTCCGGTGTGAGCTTTCTATCAAAGGGTCTAGGAAAAACCCTTCTCCTCACAATCCAAATCTCCCCACCCAGTATCTCGCGTTCGCTTAAACCTACTCCCACTCGATACTCGCCGGCGGCTTCGTTGAAACATCGTAAAGCACCCGGTTGATTCCTTTAACCTCGTTGAGAATCCGATGACTGGTCTCGCGAAGAATGATGTAAGGAAGCTCCACCCAGTCCGCTGTCATCGCGTCTTCGGAAATGACTGCCCGCAGTGAAATCGCCCATTCGTAACTGCGCTCATCACCTTTGACGCCGACGGTCTTAACCGGGACCAAGCACGCATACGACTGCCAGACCTTGTCATACCAGAGATGCTCCTTGAGCTTCCCGATGAAAATTGCATCACACTCGCGGATAATATCGAGCCTCTCCTGAGTCACCTCACCCGGGCAACGCACCGCGAGTCCGGGTCCCGGAAACGGATGCCGGTTGAGAATGTCGGGAGGGATACCAAGCGAGTGACCCAATTCCCGGACCTCGTCTTTGAAAAGCTCGGCCAAAGGCTCAAGGACCTTACCCTGCGCCTGAAGCTCAAGGATCCTGTCCACTCGGTTATGGTGAGTTTTGATTTTTGAAGCTTTGGATTTCGCGTTCGATGCGCTCTCGATCACGTCTGGATAAAGTGTTCCCTGTGCGAGCAATTCCGCATCACCCACTGTATCCCAGAAAACATCGATAAAAAGGTTTCCGATGATCACCCGCTTCTTCTCGGGATCATCCACTCCGGCCAGCGCCGCAAGGAAGCGCTCGCTGCAATCCACCGTCTCGATCGGCACACCCATACGATGGAAATTATTCCGAACCTCGTCGCCTTCATCCTTACGCATCAGGCCGTGATCCACGAAAATCGCGCGCACGTTCGCACCCGCCTCTTTGAGAAGAACGGCAAGCACCGTACTATCCACTCCACCTGAAACCCCGCAGACAACCTGTTTTTGACCACACTTCTCACGAATTCCATCGATCATCTCGCGTTTGAAATCCTCAATTTTGAAAGCCATCAAGTCCTTTGCTTGGAGCAGGAAATTATGAAGAATCCTCAGACCCTCATGACTATGCGTGACCTCCGGGTGAAACTGAATTCCGTAGAAACGCTCGCCCCATTTCAGGGAAACCGGTGTCTGGTGCTGATTGACTGCAAGCACCTCCGCGCAATCCGGAATGATTTTAACCGTATCCGAATGACTCATCCAGACCTGTGACTTCTCAGAGATCCCCTCGTAGAGATCCTCATGATTCGTCGGAAACAAATTTGCCGGGCCATACTCGCGCCGGTCACTCGCTTCAATCGACCCGCCGAATTTAAGGTTCAACAGCTGCATCCCGTAGCAAACACCCAACACCGGAACTCCGAACGCTTTTAGCGCTTCAAAATCCAAGTCCGGCGCATCCGGTTCACTGGTGCTTTTCGGACCACCCGAAAGAATGATCGCTCCCGGTTCCCCGATATCAGGAAAATCTTCCAACGCGTAAAGCATCGCGAAGAAACCCAGTTCCCTCACCCGCCTTACAATAAGTTGCGTGTATTGTGAGCCGAAATCGATAACGGCGACGTGTCCTTGTTCATGCATAAGATTTAATATTCAAATTTCAATTCTCAAATCTCAAATTTCTTCACCAACGCGCTGCGATTTTAAATCCGCTAACCGAATTGGTCTTCCTTGGAAGTTGAAAATTGAAATTTGGAGGTTCACCCAAGCGGCTGGTAATTCGTCGGCTCCTCGGTCATCACGATATCGTGAACGTGGCTTTCGCGCAGTCCACCCGGTGTGAGCCTTGTGAAGCTTGCCTTCTCGCGCAGTTCATCGAGCGTCGAAGCACCGACATATCCCATTCCGGATTTTAAACCGCCCATGAGTTGGAAAATCACATCAGAAAGCGGTCCCTTGTAAGGCACTCGCCCCTCCACACCTTCAGCAACAAGCTTACCAGAGCTGTTCTGCCCGTAGCGGTCACCGGCCCCTTTACGCATCGCACCGAGCGAGCCCATTCCACGGTAGGTTTTAAAACGCCGCCCTTGGTAGTAAACGCTCTGCCCCGGGCTCTCACGAGTCCCCGCAAGGATAGAACCAAGCATCACCAGATCCGCTCCGGCAGCGATCGCTTTCACGACATCCCCGGAATATCGGATGCCACCATCGGCGATGACTTTGACTCCTCTTTCGCGGCAATAACCCGCGACGTTTTGAATCGCAGTAAACTGCGGCATACCTACGCCAGCGATTACCCGTGTCGTGCAAATCGAACCCGGGCCGACACCCACTTTCAAAGCACTCGCCCCAGCAGAAACCAGATCCCTCGCACCTGCCTCGGTAACAACATTTCCGGCCACCACCGGGCAGTCACTCAACGAACGGAGCAGCTCGATGACGTCCATCACGTGCCGCGTGTGCCCGGTTGCCGCATCAATGAAAAGTGCGTCCGCTCCCGCTTCGATCAAAGCGAGCGCGCGCTCCTTCACATCCGGGCCAACACCCACAGCAGCGCCGCAGCGTAGCTGGCCATTCGAATCCTTCGCCGCACTCGTATACATAATGCGCTTCTCAATATCTGATCCGGTAATCAGCCCTACCAAAATTCCCTCACCATCGACAAGAGGCAGTTTTTCGATTCTGTTTTTGTAAAGGATACGCCTCGCATCCTCCAACCCGGTGCTAGGCGGTGCGGTGACTACCTTTTCGCGCGGCGTCATCACCTCTGCGACCAACGCCCCGGGCCTATCCAGATAGCGAACGTCACGACCGGTCACCATTCCCTCCAAGCGACCCACCTTGTCGACCACCGGAAAACCGGAAAAACCATTCTCCTCCATGATCGCGAGCACCCGTTCAACCGTATCGTTTTTACTGACAGTCAGAGGCTTGTTGATCACCGCACTCTCAGAGCGTTTCACCTTGGAAACCATAGCAGCCTGCTCCTCGATCGGGCATGCCCGATGGATGACTCCCATCCCACCTTCGCGTGCGAGTGCGATGGCCAAATCGTGTTCCGAGACCGTATCCATTGCCGCCGAAACAACCGGCAGCCTGAGCGAAATTTCTTTCGTAAGATTCGTAGTTACATCCGCTTCTCCCGGAAGGACCGAACTCAACGCCGGAACCAAAAGCACATCGTCAAACGACAATCCCAATGAAATCTCTGCCATGCGATAGTCAACAGAGTCGCCCGCCAGTGGGCAAGCCCAGATTCACGCTTCGCGAAAAATCTAAAGAAAACGCCGCAATAAACCCAGCCTCCCCCCCCAAGGAGGGGGTGCATTCTGCTGCCCGGCACTTGTCCCGGCATAGCGCAGCGACGACGGAACCCCAGCCATTTCCTCCATTCTTCTCTGGCAGCAGAATGCAGCCACTCCTTGTTAAATCTCCAACCCCGGCAAGCCCTTCACGATCCTCACCGTCTCCACGCTGACTTTTGCGACGCGGAGGAAAAGCTCCATGGGGTAGGCAGGGTTTTGCATGGTTTTGGTGGCCCAGAGGATGGCGTCGTTGGTGATGTTGCTGGCTTTGTCGGTGGTGACGGACTGGCGTTCCATGAACCTTCCAGGGCGGGCTTGCCGTTGACTACGTAATCGTAGGCTTCCAGGGGGTTGTTGCGGGCGGGTGATGCGGGGGTTGTAGATGACGGTGGTTTTATCGGGGAAGTTCTTGTTTGTTTCCCCATCACTTCCATTCTTTGACTGGAACTATTACTGCCACCTCTTCCGCTTCGATATCATTTTTCAAAACTACATCCGGCACGGCGGCTCTCACTCGCTTCAGTCCGCTTCGCGAGCCGCGGTAGTTCATCAACTGATAAGCTAGCGAGAGCAGCAATGGATTCCTGTCCCGTCCGATCCCCCGAAGTGCTTCTTCCTCGGTAAGTCTGTTAGGAAGTGTCCCGGGGCTCCGCACCTCGATTCGATCATCGAATATGAATAACTTGACCGAATCCGCGATAAAGTAGTCCCGATGCACTAGTGCATTGACTAGTAATTCTTCGAAAACCAGTTCCGGAATCTCAGCTTCTCCGTCCTCATTAAAGCTCCCAGACTGGACTTTCGAATTCCATTTCCGGAAAAAACTCATCCCCTGATCATACTGGCTCTGTAAGGTGCCCTCGAAGCGGCGGCTATCGTGGAACTCCGTACCTCCTTGGTCTTTCCCCTTATACCACACGGCCTTGATATTGAATTCGGGCAGCACTGACGACGGGCGTTTACCGAACAGCATCACTGCGGAAAGCCCGAGGCGTTCGCCCACCATTAGTCGAATTCCTTGAAGCTGGCGCATGATTTCATCAGGTTCGTCGGCCAGATTTTCTCCTGGGAACTTCTCTTCGTAGAAGCGTCGCAGTAACTCAATATCGAGATCCTCAAGGCTCGTTCCGGGAACTGCGCTCGCATCGGCATACGTGACATGGCCACCTTGGAAAAGACGCCGCAGTTCCGTTCTTTCGGTTATCTGGCGTTTGTCCGGCCCCTTTTTAAGCCAGAAGCGCTTTTTGCGGTCTTGGTAGGGTTTGTCCGGGCCGTCCGGCACTTCGATCACCACAACAGTCCCGTCCGTTGTCGCCACATTGAAAGTGAGCACAGAGCAGGGTGGGTTGATAAATTGTGAGCATGCGTTCGAAATCGTATTGGCCAACGCATCAACCTCATTGGGGGAAAGGCCAAGAATCGTCGCATCATCCTCCACCCCTACGTAAATCCGACCTCCCCTGCTATTGAGAAATGCGACGATCTCTGAGGAGAGATGATCCTGGCTATCGATCTGCCGCTTGAACTGCCGCGTACTGTCCTCCCTTTTGAGGAGTTCTTCCCTTAGAGTGAATTCGTCCATTGGCTGTAGATTTTCTGGCGTTGTTCGAAGGCTCTCGCGCCGCCTTCCATGATTGAAACGATCGCGTCCCGCGTAGTCGCGGAGTCCAAACTCCCGGAGTCATGCGCATAGCGCCCCTTGCCCTCTTCCCGGCAGGAATGTACCAACTCGGCATCGCCAAGCACCGGGATATTCGGATTGTGTGTGGCGATCACGAACTGGCTCCTCGTCTTCGCTTTTAGAAGTGGCTCTACGACGTGCCGGAAGATTGTCTCGTTATCCAAGTCGTCCTCCGGTTGGTCGATCAGGAATAGCGGATGACCCTCAAGGGACATCAATAATTGAAGCAGCGCGGTAGCCCGCTGGCCGAGGGAAAGATCCTGGATTGAAATCCCGTTGAAAGTGATCGTCCGCAGATCCGGCACGCGATAGGTGAGCATCTCCGCAAGATGCTCCATCAGCAGTGCCTCGCATTTCGCGACGTCAGCGCTACCACCGAGCAGTTCTGCGATCTTGGTGCGACGTTGGAAAAGCGTGAAGCCGTTGGAAAATTCTTCCACCAGCTTGTCGAGCGATACCGCCCTGAATCCCGATCCGGCGAACTTGCCTCGCAAGAACGATTTGAATTCTTCCCGGTTGCCTTCAAACTGACTAGAAAGATCTAGCGATTCAGGCAACGGCGCTTTTTTTCCATCCAGCTGCGCTTGCTCGTCCCTGTGCCATTGACGCCATAGCTCGTGCAGTGAGCGGGCGCTCTCGCCGACCTGCTGCAAGGCTAGATCGCCCATCTCCCTACGATTACCTGCCGCCTTGAGCAGCTTAACCAGTTGTTCATGCTTTGCCTAGCGGTCGCGAAACTCCTGAAGGTTCAGACCGGGCGCGTCTATCTCTCGCTGCATCGCACTGAATTGCTCCTGCAGTTCACGCTCCTTTTCCAACACGCTCTTAAGCGTATCCCGCAGCTTCTCCAGCAAGGCATCCAGCCTGGCAAGCACCGCTGCATGGTCATCTCGCACACTTGCAAACTCTGCCTTCATTTCGGCGATGGCTTGCGTAGCATCGTTTAATAGCTCGCTTTTGAGCATCACCCAGCCCTTCTCAACCGTATCCCATTCGTCCGGCGGCAGTTCCAGTTGGTAGCGGAAGGTTTGAAGCTCGCCGATGAAGTCAATCAGCTCCCGTTTGTCGGCATCAAATCGTGTCATGCTCTCCAATTGCTTCTCCACTCCCTTCTCCCGATAAACCGCGAGCTGATGTCGCAGCCGTTCTTCCTCCTGTGCGTATTCCTGTTCCTTCTCGCTTGCACGCAACACCGAGCGCCAGCTCTCCACAGACTGCTTAACCGCAGCGATCTTTGTATCTTCAAGCCCACGCTCCTCTACAGTCCGCCGCCCGATGAATTTCGAAAAAAGATCGTCCTCGAAGGACGTATGCCGGTAACCCAAATCCTTCTGACCGAAATATAGCAGCCCGGGCAGCACGTCGGCTGGTTTTAGTCGTGTGTCCTTGCCCTCCAGTTTTACCACGGGCTCGTAGCCTAGAGCTCGGCGGATCTCGAAAGCATAACCGTCAGGGTTCACTCCGCTCACATGCACCTCTCCGCCATTTGCCAGCATCGCGGCAACGAGACCCTCCTTGTATATCAGATCCGATTTCCCCGCATCGAGATCCAGCGCGTAGCGCAGGCACTCGATCACGCTCGACTTCCCACTCCCGCGGGAGCCGATCAGGCAGCTCAGTTGCCCGGAAAGCGGGAACACCTCACCATCAAGCAAGCCACCGATGAATGACACCTGGTGCAGTGCCGGAGCCACCTTCTCATGGGAAATTTCCGACGCCACCCGTTGTTTCCAGTCATGCAGGGCAAATTTCACAGAGTCGTAGCTCAGCTCACCGACCTTGAGAAAACAGCGGCGCTCTCCCGAACCAACTTCGGAGAGAGAATTCGGATCCGACCCCTCAACTAATGCCGGCAATGGAATGTCTTGTGGCCAGCGACGTCGTAGCACTTCCGGACTCTTGAGCTTCTGTAGGGCCAGCACTCGCTCGCGCCAACGCTTGCCACACCGTTTGATCACGTGCTCCAGATTGCCGCCGTCGAGTTCCTTGCAGAGTCCGTTGTCGCCATCCACATGGGCGAAAACCACGAAGTAGTCGTGACCGTCTCCTTTGCCGAATCCGTCAAGAGCCTCTAAACAGCCACACAAATCGTCCTTGCTGCGGCTGCCCTCATTGGGAATCCCCGTAAACTGGCTATCTATGAAACGCCTGATCCTGTCGTCGTTCTGTTCGTTGAAAACCCAGTCCTCCGGATCAAAGACGATGAGCGTGTGAATCCCGCCGCCGCCCTCCTTGATTCCCAGCTCAACGCCGGGAAGCACTAAAATATCCTCTTTGTTGCCCAACCTGCGCAAGGCCTTGTATTCATCCCTATCAAAATAATTATGGTTCGTAACCACCGCCACCCGAACGCCCTCGCTTTTCAGCTTCGCAATCCATGCTTTGGGAAACTCTTCCTCCCGCCCGCTGAATTCTCGCCGATACTCCTTCCTCGATGCACCCGGCTCCTTGATCGTGTGCAAATGAAAGTCTGCACGGATCCACTCCGCCCCGTGTGGGAAGCTGCTTGGCTCGAATTCGTTCATGGCAATATTCTGGTCGATGGTGGTTCAAGAGGAAAGGTCGGATTCAATCTGACAAAGACTCGTTACATTTCAATCAATCTCCAGCCCCGGCAAGCCCTTCACGATCCTTACCGTCTCCACGCTCACCTTCGCGACTCTCAGGAAGAGCTCCATGGGGTAGGCGGGGTTTTGCATGGTTTCGTTTGCCCAGTCGTTGGCGTCATTGGTGATGCCGCTGGCTGGGTCTGTTTTTACGGACTGGCGTTCCATGACCCATTCGAGGGCGGGCTTGCCGTTGACTACGTATTCGTAGGCTTCCAGGGGGATGTTGCGGAGGGTGATGCGGGGGTTGTAGATAACGGTGGTTTTGTCGCTCTCGTTCTTGCCGGTTTCCTCATTGCGCTGCTTGCCGAATTTCATTTTCACGACGCGGTAATCATCGGCGGGGAGGTCGGCGGCGGAGAGTTTGCCGGTATCCACCGCAATATCCGGGTGCATGGCGCTGGTCTCGTAAGTCAGGTGCCAATCCGCAAGCTCACGCCCGGCCTTGGAGAAGGCCATGAAATCCGCGAACTTTTTGACCGCCGGGATGCGGGGGAGTTCCTTTGAAAGGTTGTCCGCGTAGCGGCTGCGGTATTCCGGCGAGTGCAGCAGGCCGTAAATGTAGTAGAAGAGATCCTCCTTCGTGATCCCCGCTCCCGAGTCGCCGTATGACTTGCGGAAATGTTCCACTCCCGTGTCCGTGATCGCGTCTCGGCGGGTGTAACCGCCATCTCCGGCGGAGCTTTTGGAAAATAGTTCGGTATCCGATGCTTCGTCCGTCTTCTCGTAGAGGTTGAGGGGGAAACATTGGCCTTTTGCAATCATCTCAAGATCAGGAAGGCGGTCTGTTGCCATCGCGCTAAAATCCTTAGAAGAGCCGCGTCCCATAACGGAGATCAGAAGATTCTCGGCCTGAGAAGAAGGGAAAATCTTCGGCATTTGATAGACCATATCGTTTTAGTCCTTATCAAAGTAGGACCAGACCCGAGTGAATGGACGGTAAAGACACGGGAAAATTCTATCCGGCTTAAAGGGCAATATCTTTCCCTTCGAGAGGTCATTTTTAAGGCCGCGATTCCAGCTAATCAGCGTTGGATTAGTTTCGATGAAGCTATCGAGGTTAAATTTGGACGGCAAGACACCTTGAATCAGCTCGGCTTTGATTCTCTCCACCTCGGAATTGTAAGTTCCGATCATTCGTGTCATGTTCGCTGAAACCCTAGCTAACGATAGGTTATAGCACCACGCGTCCCGATTGGTCTTGATGCCATTCGAGTAACTTTTGGAAATCGAGAAGGGCTGCTCCGATTTTTTATCTCCTAGGTCAATGAAGTCGCTAAAGCTTTCGTCGCGCTGGCCGACCCAATCGTTGTGCGAATCAGGAACGATCCCAACCCATCCATTTTTCTTTGAGACTCCTCGAACTGAGAGGAATTCTTGTGTGATCGCAAGCTTCTCGGCTTGCGTGAGATAATCACCAATGTCGTGCCACCTTATCTTTCCGTGTTCGTCCGAGTCCGGATTCTTAACTAACAGAGTTACCGCAATCGGAGCGCGACTTCCACTTCCGAAGACTTTCCCGCCTTCCTTGCGGGAAAGCTCGCCAGAAGTTCTTTGGTTACCGCGAAGGTGAAAGACGTAGATGCTGGAAAACTCCTCAGCGAGGCATTTCCTCATGCCGTCAGCCGTATTTGCCTCAAGGAATCCGGCGTTAGTCACGAAACCGATGATGCCACTTTTGCCGATCCGATCACTCGCCCACCGGATAGCACGAATGTAGGAGTCGTAGAGCGCGTTCTTGTTTGTTGCCGTTGAGTGAGCTGCGTAGGTTTCTCTGATCCGCTCATCAAGTTCCGGATAGACGACATTCTGGTTGTTATCGTTCGCGCTGTCCTGCCCTGCCGAATACGGCGGGTTCTCCATGATCACCCGGACATCCAACTTCTGGAGACGCTTTCTCCGCTCCGAGTTGTTGGCGAGGAGGTCGCTGATGAGATCCTTTTCCTCCAAGCGGAATGTATCGGTGAGGCAGATGCCTTGGAACGGTTCGTATTGCGCCCCTACAGGGCTGGATATTGTGGGGGGCGTGGAACCCAGGGCGATGCCCTGGGCTGAGGGATTTTGCCCCATTGGGGCGGAAGAATTGGAAGCAAGTGCGGGGGCGGATGGTTCATTGTGATCCAGTGGCGTGGAAGCGCTGGTATTTTCTTCACCCTGAAAGGGCTTAATCCCATAGCCCAGGGCAGCGCCCTGGGTTCCATCCCCCAAAGAATCCGAGCCCTGTAGGGGCGACACATTCTCCGGTGCCCGCATGATCCCATGATACACCGCCTCAATATTGATCGCCGCAATGTAATAGGCCAGGAGCACGATCTCATTCGCATGAATCTCGTGCCGATACTTGTGCGGGAGCTGTTCCTTGGTGATGAGGCCGCTCTGGAGCAGGCGGGTGATAAATGTGCCGGTGCCGGTGAAAGGATCAATGATGTGGACGCCCTCGCTGCCGAGGGTCTGGCCGAATTCCTGTTTCAAGAGGTCGTTGACGGAGTGGATGATGAAGTCCACGACCTCCACTGGGGTATAGACGATTCCCAGCCGCTCGGTCATACGGGGGAAGGCGTTGCGGAAGAATTTATCGTATAGCTCGACGACGATTTTCTGTTTTCCTTCGGCGGTGTTGGTGTCCTTGGCTTTGCGGGCTACGCTGGCGTAGAATTTCTCTAACGTATCCACTTCCTTGGAGAGGCGGTGCTCATTGAGGATGTCCAGCACCTCCTGCATGGCTTTTGAGACGGGATTGTGGCTGGCGAAGGAGTATTCCGCGAAAAGGGAATCGAAGACGGGCTTGGTGATGAGGTGCTGGGCGAGCATCTCGATGACTTCGGAATCGGTGATGAAGTCGTTGAGATCATCCCGCAGCTCATTGGCGAAGGCGGTGAAGACGGCGACTTCTTTGACGTTTTTCTCGTCAGTGACGATGGCGGTGATGCGGGAGATATGGGTATTGGCGATTTCCGCGATGTCTTTCGCCCAATCGTCCCAGTAGTTCCGCGAGCCGCATTTCTTGACGATCTTCGCGTAGAGAGCGCGTTCGAGATCGCCGACTTCGAATTTGAGATCCGTCTGCTGCGCGGAGCCGGGCTTCTGCGTCTCGCCTATGCCGTGCTTGCCTTGCCCGGAGGTGCTCTTTTCACCGGGGGTGGATTTGGATTTCTTGTTGATCTTCTCGACCTTGGCGACGATCTCCATCTTCTTGCCATCGATGTTGATGAGTTCCATTTTCCGGGAGTTTTTCCCATCGAACTTCAGCTTGTTCACGAAGGCATCGAACTTGTCATCGTGGGAGCGGAGTGCTTGGAGCACGTCCCAGACGACTTTATAGACTTTATTGTCATTGAGAGCCTCGTGCGCCTCCATGCCGTGCGGGATGACGACGGGGAGGACGACGTAGCCACGCTCTTTTCCCGGGGCATTCCGCATTACGCGGCCGACGGATTGGACGACATCGACCTGGGAATTCCGCGGGGTGAGGAACAGCACGGCATCGAGCGCGGAGACGTCCACGCCCTCGGAGAGGCAGCGGACGTTGCTGAGGATGCGGCAGGTATTGGCCTCGGCTTTAAGCCAATCGAGCTTTTCCTCTTTCTGCCCGACATTCATGGAGCCATCGACGTGAGCGGCCTCGCAGAGCAGGTCGTTATCGCTGTCATCCTGCTCCTGGTAGGCGGAGACAACTTTACTGAACATCCCGGCGATTTCCTTGGAGGAGACTTTGTGGGTTTTCGCAGTGCCGGTCTGGCGCTCGATGACTTGGCAGAAGGCGACGGCGCGCCTCATGGGGACGGTATCGTCGCCGAATTCGCCGTTCTCGCCCTGCTTGGAAAGTGCTTTCCAGCAGCCGATGATGCGTGCGGCGTCATCGACTTTTAGTGAGTTGTCATCATCCGCGAGGAGTTTTTGGAGGCGCTGGCTGACGTGATCCTGGCTGACGGTGAGGACGAGGACTTTGTAATCGGTGAGGAGTTTCAGATCCACGGCCTCGGAGAAGGTGATGACGTGGAGCTGTTTCCCGTAGAGTGCCTCATCATCCATGGAGCAGATGACAGTGGCGTCCTTTTCCGCCTGCGCCTTCGCCCCATCTCCATAGATGCGCGGGGTGGCGGTCATTTGCATGCGTTTCGCGGAGCGTATGTATTCCGCATCGTGGATTTTCACGAAGTTGCTGGCCTTTTCGTCATCGGCAAAGGTGGCTCCGGTGGTGCGGTGCGCTTCATCGCAGACGATGAGATCGAAATCTGGCATGCCGTGCAGAAGCTGCGCCTCGCTGACCGCCTGTATGGAATGGTAGGTGGAGAAGACGACGGACATGTGATCCGCCGCATGGCATTGCTGCATGACCTGCGCGAGTGCTTTGGCATTGGTGGTGGCCGGGTATTGCAGCTCGTGGACAAGTGTCTCGACGACGTCCTCGTCCTTGTTCTTCTTTTTCTTCTTCCCCACTTCCGCATCAGAGCAGACGGCGAAGGAACGGAGCGGGATGGCGCTTTCCTGTGTCCACTCCGTGAGTGTCTGGGAAAGCAGATTCAACGATGGGACGAGGAAGAGCACGCGCTTGTTTTTCCCGGCGATTTCCTCGGCGATTTTCATGGAGGTAAAAGTTTTCCCAGTGCCACAGGCCATGATGAGCTTGCCACGATCCGCGCTTTTGAGCCCGGCGCGGACGGCGGCTCGGGCGGTCTTCTGGTGGGGGAAGAGTTCTTTCTTTTTCCTGAGCGTGATTTCTTCCGTGGGAGCGTATTTCGCCCAGTCGATCTGGCTGTCTTCCAGGTCTTGCAGGGTGATCTTGATCGCGGGCGGGTTCTGCCCCTCTAGGGAATATTCGGCGTTTTCGCTCCAGTCATTCGTGGTGGTGACGATGATGCGGAAGCTAAAGGTTTTTTCCCGGAGGCGGTGAAGAAGCTATCGATATCGGATTTCTTCACCCGATAGTCCTCGCCGTAGCACTTGCACTGGATGGCGTGGTATTCGTCGGTGCCGGCGACTTGCGCGACGAGGTCGATGCCGGTGTCCTTGGCGATTTCTTTGTGATCCTTCGCCCAATCGGCGAACAGCCAGACATCGCTATATAGGGAGGCGTATTTTGGCTCGTTGCGGAAGTAGGTGCGGATGAGTTCCTCGAAGTAGGTGCCTTTTTCCCGCTCGGTCTGGGAGGCGCTGCGGTATTCGGTGAGGATTTTCTGGAGAGGGGTCATGTGAGATGGAGGGATTGCTGCGATCACTTCGGGCGGATGTCTTTCTATCGATCCAGCAAGGATCTGGAAGGCAAAAAGGGCGACCGCAGCCTTTTGAGCGCTGGTGTGGGCTTCCAACAAACCCGAGCATCCTACCCCAGCCATTTCCTCCATTCTTCTCTGGCAGCAGAATGCAGCCACTACTTGTTTCCATCCAGCCGTCCGCAAGCAGGGCCACTTCGTGGCGAGACCTCAATTTCCGCTCCGGAATCCGCTGAACTCCCTGAGAATCTTCTCTCCGTATCGTTTCCGATCCAACGGTAGAGGCCTGGCCAGTCGCCTCTCCAGCTAGGGCTTCCAGTATTTCAGATTTTACCTCCCTCCCTCTTCGCTGTCAGCACCGAGAGCAGCATCACCCACATGGTCACCGCCAGGATCGCGAGCGGCACCTGCAGTTCGGAAGGAAAGCAATAAACGATGGTCGCCATCGGAATCCAGAACGCCCAGTTGGAAATCAAAACCGGCAGTATCTGAGTTCCCCAGAATGCTTTAAAAGGAAACACCTGCCCACCTACCGCCTTCCAAGAATACCCATTATTCTTCCAGAGATAGAGCACCGATTGATAAGGATTCGCAAAGATCACCGTCCAGACGAACTGATCAAACATCACTTTAGGCACAAGCACCCGCCATGACGTGCCGATCCCGATAAGCTCCTCTTGGAACGCATACCGATAGAACTGGGTCACCCCCATGATCCCGAATACCGAAAAATTAAAAAGTGCGTTGACCGTATTCGCCTTGGTCCACCGCTTACTCTCAGAAGCCAGCACTTTTACACCTTCCACAATCAAGCCCACGAACAACCCCATTCCCAGCGAAGGAAACAGCACACCCATCCGTTTCTGAATCGTGACCAGCCCAGAGAAAAATGAATGCGACTCTGGCACCAAATAATACATCGCCGCGACTCCGGCCATCATCGTCCAAATCAACAGTGCCGGCTTAACCGTCTTTTTCGCCGCCAACACGCCGATCCGGATACTCCCCCGGAACAAATCGACCCAATAAGGCGGATCCATCGGAATTTGTTTCTGCGATTTCCAATCCAAGCCCGCCGACGATAAATCATTACGTCCACGGTGGAAGCGTCTCCCTTTTGGTCCCGCATCGGTTATCCTACCGGCTTTGTTGAATAAAGGCTCGTCGATGATGAACATAAAAAATCGCTGCGTGCAGAGGTCAGCAACGGCATTCATTCCCGTAAAAAAAGAGACCCCTCACAACTGAGTCTCAAAGCAGATCGAACGCCAAGTCCACCGAACCGAGTAGGAAAAGTTTATCTCTTCTTAGCCATGTGACTCCCCAACCGCATTCATTTCACTCACGCAAGTAAGAGGTCAACTGCCCAATCGCTAGCTTGCGTGAAACAGTGACCACATGCACAACATCACCTCCATAACAGCCCCACCCGCTCGACCCGCACATCCGATCTAGTCGGCTTGATTGTCTCCTTCTCCAACAACAACGCTGAAGGATCGAAGCTCTTCGTAATCTGAGCTAGCCCCTCTTCAAGTTCCTTTTTGATCAATCCGATATCCTCATGAATTTTCTCGATCTTCGCTTCGGCGTTCGCCACATCGAGATGCTGTTTATAGGCGGTCGTCGCCTTGGTCACCGTGCTGGAACTTCGTGTTCTTGAGATCGAACCAAACCCGGACTTACGCCCGAAAATGCTGGTCAGTATCCCCCCAAGCGCCGAGATCCCAGCATTGACCTTCGCAGAGCTCGACTCCGCCTTTTCCTTCTCCAACTGGTTCTCCGCCGTCCGCAGACTTCCTTCCATGGTCCTGACCTTTTTCCCAAGGGATTCCCTGAGTTTCGCCAACTTCTCATCCAGCGCCTCCCGGGCATTTTGAGAAAGCCTCACCCGGAAATCCGCTTCGCTTTCACAGAACTGACTCCACGCCCTCAAGCCCGGGCAAGACCAAATATTCTCACGCTCTTCACGATACAGGTCGTCCTCAAAATCATCCTCCACCTGCTTGTAGTTCTTCGCGTTCATCGCATACCCCGGCAGCTCGGCAAAACCCATTCCATTCCTCGCCTCACCGACTATACTGCCGCGCATCAAGATTTGTGATTCGGGAAGAACTGGAAGTTGAGCGTTAGAAGGCTTTTTAGCTCGGGCTTTAGTTTTTTCTCGAAGTCGTCGAGACATTGATCAATGGCCGCACAGAAGCCATCGAAATTCCGGTGGTATTTGTTCGTCAGACATTTCTTCTTCGTGAGTTTCCACACCCGCTCGATTAGATTGAGGTTGGGGCTGTATGGAGGAAGAAATAGCAGTTCGATATCCAGTTTGACAGCGTGTGCCTTCACTGCGTTGCAGTGCTGATACCGAGCGTTGTCCATGACCAGGGTGACGGGTGTTTGTGGGTATTTCTCATTGAGCAGATCTAACAGCCGAACGATGGTCAAAGCGTTGATGTTTTCGGTGGTGCGAATGCTGGTGAACTCCTGATTGTGGCTGTCGATTACTCCGAGAATATTGTATCGCTGCCTGCCGGGCGAGGTTTTGAGAAAGACCCTTCGAAAGCACCAGATGAGTCCCAGGAATGCTCCCAGAACAAAATGAGCGGCATCTACGAAGAGCACCTTGCGCTCCCCAATCCTAGCTTCTTCAAGCCTTGGGAGTAGCTCACGAGTGTAAAAGTTGAATTGCAGCTGGTGATCGCACTTACCTTGAACAGGGGCGGTCTTGCGGAGTTTCAGTCCGAGGTTTTTCATAAATCGCCGCGTTTGGCTCTCGCTCAGACGTATGCCAGTGAGTTGATGGATGCGTTCGACGGCCTGCTTCGCATCAGCGACGGGGCAGGCGCGGAACGAGCATCCGAGGCAGGCGAGAAAAGGGTCGAGTGAACTCGTAGGTTTATAGTACCTGTCTTCGAGAGTTGCCGGAAGTTTGCCGGATTGGAACTCATTGAGATAGTTGGTGACCGTGTTACCGTGAAGATTGAGGCACTTGGCGAGATATTGTTGCGCTGCGATGAGCAGAGTCATGTCTTGGAATATGATCGCGGAGGCCGCCGTTTTCTGGAAAAGCGAATCAAAGCCGGACAAAGTTTTTGCCGAAAAGCGTGCTTCATGCCCCGTCTCCCCCAGTCGCTGTCTGAGATCGTTCATGTAATCCAACTACCGGTAACGCTTATCATAAATCAGAAGCCTGACACGAAGAGACGGAGGCTTGGAACAGGATTCCAAATCTAGTGCGATCTTGCGCCGGCGGCCCACACTCTGTGGTATCAGGACGCCCTCCTTTTCCAATATCGCCAATGCGAGACCCACAGTCGTGACCACCGTCATAGTAATCGTGTTCAACACTTCCGCCAGATGATCCCTTCCCGGTATGCTGCCTGTCCAGCGCCCGCGCCGCAGTTCTTCGCGGAGATATCCCGCGATCTGATCACTGACCGAGAGAAAATGTCGCGTTGGTATTTATAGATCTTGATCCATAAATATTGCGCAACAACGCCTTATTATCGCTATAATTACACCACCAAACCATTTTTCAGCTCACGTATTTACCGAATTACCTGTTGCTGGGCGTCTCGGATATTCGGGAATAGCCCTAGCAGGTTTCCGGGTTCAAAGTAAAGACACTACCCGATCTCGAACCTCACACCTTTAAGCGCGCCGGTTTTCCGGAAATCTTCTCCCAAATTGTCGGTAATCAGTAGATCTAGCTCCTCTGGCTTTACGAAAAAGTGATCGGAGAGTTTGCCGATCTTGGTGTGATCCATTAAAGCACAACGCCATCTGGCATGGCTCATAACTGTGGCCTTCAGACGCGATTCTTCGGGATTCAGTTCGCCGATGCCCAGCTCGGCATCGAATCCGTCGCCTGAAAAAAAGAAGCGATCAATCCTGAAAGAACGAATACCGATCTCGGTGAGCATGCCCATGAATCGCCGACCTTTCGATTCGTAAATCCCACCAAGCAGGATAAGTTCTATATCCGTACGCATCGCGAGTTTCTCAACCACATCGTGCGAATAGGTGAGGACCCTGAGCTTGCGACCCTCAGGCAACCGACGGACAACTTCCAATACCGTCGAGCTGGCATCGAACATGATCGTTTCTTCCTCACCGATTTGTTTAACCGCAACTTTCGCGATCGCGGCCTTCTCCGCAGCCTGCCGTGCTTCCCGTTCATTCTGCGAGCATTCGTGGAAAATCATCGAAACATCCGCCGCGCCGCCGTGTGTGCGTCGTAGCAGTCCTTGGCGGGAAAGCGCGTCCAAGTCCCGGCGCACCGTTTCCTCCGTAACACCTAAAGTAGACGACAGCTCTTGGGTTCTTACCGTCCCGTCACAGCGAGCACATTCGAGGATTTTTCGTTGCCGTTCGATTGCTAACATGTGGGATTTTGTGGTTTTCTCTTGCTAAATGTGTTTCTCGGGGACATTCAAAGCGCCGTCAAGACCCATTATCTACCAGACCCAATGCCTAATTTCAAACACGTTACCTATTCATGGGATAATTCCCACGCAGCCAGCCTCGATCCGGTTGAACGCCTCGTTTATCGATCCAATATCCTCGGAGCCGACCAGCGCATCACTAACACCGGCGGCGGCAACACCTCTTCCAAAATCATGGAAAAGGATCCCCTCACCGGCGAAGACACCGAAGTGCTTTGGGTCAAAGGCTCCGGAGGCGACCTCCGTACCTCGAAGCGCGAGAATTTCTCCTCCCTCTATCAGGACAAACTCATCGGTCTCCAGAAAGTCTATGCGGAAAAGCCGGACAACGGACTCAAAACTCCAGCCGAAGACGAAATGGTAGGTATGTATTTCCACACAACCTTCAACCTCAATCCCCGCCCCTCTTCCATCGACACGCCGCTCCACAGCTTCCTTTCCGGGAAACACGTCGACCACATGCACCCCAACGCGATCATCGCGATCGCCGCTTCGAAAAACTGCGAGGCACTGACCAAGGAGATTTTCGAAGGCGAAATGGAATACGTGCCGTGGATGCGCCCCGGCTTCGAGCTCGGCCTCGCGATGGAGGAAATCCAAAAAGCCAAGCCCGACACCCAGGCGATCATGATGGGCCAGCACGGCTTCATCTCATGGGACGATGACGACAAGGCTTGCTACGAACTGACACTCCGCCTGATCGAAAAGGCGGCCCAATACATCCACGAGAAATACGAAGCCAAAGGTGGCGACGCATCTGCTTTCGGTGGTCAGAAATATCAGACCCTCCCCGAAGAGCAGCGCCGCGATACCTTCTCGAAAGTTCTGCCATGGCTCCGCGGCCAAGTCTCACAGCAGAAACGGTTCATCGGAACCATCCAGGACGACGAGAAAATTCTACGCTTCGTCAATTCCGCCGACGCCCCTCGCCTCGCCGAGCTTGGCACCTCCTGCCCGGATCATTTTCTCCGTACTAAAATCAAGCCACTCTACGTCGCGTGGAATCCGCAAACGGAAGATCTCGCTGCACTCAAAGAAAAGCTCTCCGCCGGTCTCGTTGAATACCGCAAGGATTACGAAACTTACTACGAGTCCTGCAAACACGACAACTCCCCTGCGATGCGCGACCCGAACCCGACCGTGGTGCTCATTCCCGGTCTCGGCATGATCGCATGGGGAAAGGACAAATCCGAATCCCGCGTCACCGCCGAGTTTTACAACTGCGCGGTCGAAGTCATGCGCGGTGCCGAAGCCATCGACACCTATATTTCCCTCCCACAACAGGAAGCTTTCGATATCGAATACTGGCTGCTTGAGGAAGCGAAGCTCCAGCGCATGCCTGCCGAGAAAGAGCTCGCCCGCCAGATCGTCATCATCATCGGCTCCGGCTCCGGCATCGGTAAGGAAACCGCCCACCGCCTAGTCAAGGAAGGTGCCCAAATCGTCTGCGTCGATATGAACCTCGAAGCAGCCCAAGGCACCGCCAAGGAAATCACCGATAAATACGGTCTTGGAATCGGCGTCGCAGGCAGCGGCATTTCCAACTGCGGCCCGGCCATCGCCCTGCAAGGCAACATCACCGACCGAGAAGGCATCCGGGCAATGCTCGACCAAGTCGCCCTCGCCTATGGCGGATTCGACCACATCTGTGTCACCGCCGGCATCTTCGTCCCATCCGATACCACCGGCCATATCCCCGACGACAAGTGGGCCCTCACCTACGCGATCAACGTCACCGGCTCCTATTTCGTCGCCGACGAAGCCTACAAGACCTGGAAAGAGCAAGGCCTCCAGGGCAACCTTGTCCTCACCACCTCGGCGAATGCTGCGGTCGCGAAAAAGGGATCCGTCGCTTACGACACCTCGAAAGCCGCGGCGAACCACCTCGTCCGCGAACTCGCCATCGAGCTCTCACCACTCATCCGCGTCAACGGCGTCGCTCCTGCAACCGTCGTCTCGGGATCCGCCATGTTCCCGCGCGATCGGGTCATCGGCTCGCTTGCGAAATACGACATCCCTTTCACCGAGGATGAGGAAACCGAATCACTGGTCAACAAGCTCGCGCAATTCTACGCGGATCGCACACTCACCAAATCCCCGATCACTCCGGCCGACCAAGCGGAAGCTTACTTCCTGCTAGTCACCAAACGCCTGAGCAAAACCACCGGACAAATCATAACCGTCGACGGCGGTCTCCACGAAGCCTTCCTCAGGTAATGGAGCGCGGACTTTAGTCCGTAGCCAACCCTCACATCAGCCGGATCGGACTCATTCCGATCCGGCTTTTTATTACAGATATTGTGATTTGCTCCGAGTGCGCTTCATGATGAGCATAAGGATTCCAGTTTAAGAAATTTTCAGGGGATCAGGTTGTCTTTCAGTCCAGTTTTTGCTGGAAGTGCAGCAATTTCACGATCAGTTACCCCAACGCACCGCCCTGGGTTACAATTTGCGGAGGTGATCTCTTGACATCTTTCAACAAAATTTTGCCGATTACTAAATCTGAGGTTGCACGCTTCTGCGCTCAGTTCGGCAAGAAACAAAGGATTAAAATGCTAAATTAGCACAAGCCGCAGATGGCGACAAAAAACCAGTCGCCTGCTTTAAAACTCACCTACGTTGGCGTGAACGCCTACTACAGTCTGGGAATGGGAACGGTTGCATACGAATTCATTGGAATGCCACGGTGCCCGAAAAGTGGGGTTTCACCCCATTTGATTGTCCTGTCGTGATGGCTAGTGTTCAGATCTCGGGCGAACCAAATCGCAGATAGTTTCACCCCGTCTGAACCTAAAGATTCATCAAAACACTCAATAGAAATAACAATGACCAAACGCACAAAAGCCATCGGCCGTGACATGAAACAACTTGCCGACGATGCCCAAGGGTTGCTGGCTGCTACAGCGGATATGACCGGAGAAAAAGTGGACGACGCACGCAAGCGCCTCAAGGCCTCACTCGACGACGGCAAATCTGTGCTGGACCGGGTCGAGGACGAAATCATCTGCAATGCGCGCGCTGCGATGGAATGCCTTCGCGAAAATCCTCGTGTTTCTGTCGTCTCCGCGGTTGCTGTTGGCGCCTTCATCGGCTGTTTCGTCGCCTTCGGATGCCACCACCGGGGACGCTGACCCGAAATGAGTTCCGCTCCCGCATCAATCCACCGGACAAAATTAGATGATTATGATATCCAGGATCTTCTTGGCCTTGTTTGCAGCATATGGCGCCCGTGAGTCTTTTACAAAACACACAGCCCTTGCTTCACGTTGGAAAAATGACGATGTTAATATATTGATTTATCGTATATCAGCGGAGTCGTTCTCGTTGGCCTGATTTTTCAACGCTTCTGAACCAGCGAAAATACCCCACTTCAAAGCATTCCCCTAATCGAGCCCCAGATGAAGAAGCTTAGGACCCCTCCAACAACCAAAACCAACGTCCTCGGTGACAGCGCAATGGTGGAGATGAACGAGGCCTTGGTTCTCGGCTCCGTCCGACAACACCAACTCACCCGGCAGGCGGTGGCCTTAAACGTCCAGCTTGAGCTGGAAATTGCCGAACGACAACGGGCGGAGGACAGCCTTCGTATTTCGGAAGTCCGGTATCGGCGTCTGTTTGAAACGGCAACCGACGGGCTTCTTCTCGTTGATCCCGTGAGCGGTAGCATCACCGATGCAAATCCTTTTATCGCCCGACTTTCCGGTCATCCGCTTGATCAACTTATCGGCATGCAGCTTTGGAAAATTGGACTACTCAAGGATGAGGCGGCCAGTCGGGAAATGTTTGAAACCCTGAAACGGGACCGCAAGGTTTTCTATGAGGATCTCGCGCTCGATACCCAAAGCGGCAGGCACCTAGAAGTCGAAGTGGTAGCGAATCTTTACGAGGAAAACAGCAATCAGATTATCCAGTGCAACATCCGCGACATCACCGATCGCAAGCGAGCGGAAGAGATCTTGCGCCGGAATGAAGAGCTCTTCTCCACGATCATTGAGCTGGCACCCGTTGGCGTCTATGTCTTGGATGCCCGGTTCCAGCTGCAACAGGTCAATCCCAACGCGCTACCTTCTTTTAGCAATCTCCACCCGCTGATCGGCCGTGATTTTTCAGAAGTTATCCACGTCCTCTGGCCGAATCCCGCCGCCGACGAATTGGTCGCCGTTTTTCGCCACACTCTGGAAACCGGTGAACCCTACCATTCGACCGAGTTTATTGAACAGCGGCGGGACATCGACATCGAGGAAGTTTACGAATGGCAGATCCAGCGCGTCATCCTGCCCACAGGGGAAAATGGCGTGGTCTGCTTTTTTAATAATATCACCGAGCGCAAAAACGCCGAAGCTGCCCAACGCAAACTCGATGTGCTCACCGCCTCAAACCTAAAACTCAAAAAGGAAATCGTCCGGCGGCAGGCCGTTGAGGAATCCCTTCACCAGTCCCAGGAATTACAAATCCTCCTGCTGGAGCAATCTAGAAAACAGGAAGAACTCCTGCGCGATATGTCCCACCGCATTCTATCCGCGCAGGAAGAGGAGCGGAAGCGGATCAGCCGGGAACTCCATGACGTCATCAGCCAGAATCTCATCGGCATCAACGTGAGCATGGACGCGCTGTCGAAAGGCGATCTTGTGGCATTTTCGGGTAATTTCCGGCGCAAAATTACTGAGGCGCAACGGATCGTAGAAAGCACGGTAGACCGACTCCATCATTTCGCCCGCGAACTCAGGCCGTCCATGCTTGACGATCTTGGCCTGATCCCGGCACTGCAGACCTTGCTGGAAAGGTTCATGGAGGAAACCGGAATTCGCTCCTCCCTTACGGCTTTTGCCGGAATCGAGGAATCGAAAGCAGATGTGTTAACCGTCCTCTACCGCATAGCCCAGGAAGCTCTGGCGAATGTTTCCCAGCACGCCCAAGCCAATCAGGTCGAGATAAGTATCACAACCGCCGACGGCTGCATCCAAATGGAAATCCAAGATGACGGCACGGGGATCGAAGGGCCCGATAAAATTTTCGACGCCAAGATAGGCCGTCTCGGTTTGCTCGGGATGAAAGAGCGAGTGGAAATGGTCGGCGGAAGTTTCCAGATTGAATCGCTCCAAGGTGAGGGGACGGTCGTCCGCGCAGTGTTCTCAAAACCCACAGCATGAACCCGAAAACAATCACCGTCCTGATCGCGGAAGACCACACCATCGTCCGCGAAGGGATGCGCGCGCTGCTGGCATCCGAAACCGACATCCAGATCGTCGCCGAAGCTGAAAACGGCCGAGATGCCGTTAAGCTCGCCCTTTCCATACGGCCTGATGTGATCCTCATGGACATCGCGATGCCCATCCTTAACGGCATGGAGGCCACAAGGCAGATCCTGGCTGCGGCACCTAGCATGCGTGTGCTCGTCCTCTCCGCCCACAGCGATGATGCTTACGTGGAGCACGTCATCGCGCTCGGAGCAGCTGGTTACCTACTCAAACAATCCTCCTCCAGCATGCTCGCGAAAGCCATTCGGGAGGTCTATGGAGGAAGATCCTGTTTCACGCCGTCGCTTTTCAAGCATATGAGGCGCCGCGGAAAACTTTCCCAAATAGCCAGCGACTTGCATGCCCCAGACCTACGACTCACCTCGCGCGAGCTGGAAGTGCTCCAACTCGTCGCCGAAGGAAACGCAAACAAGGAAATTGCCGACCTGATGCATATCAGTATTAGGACGGTCGAAAAACATCGTCATCAGGTCATGAAGAAGCTGGATCTCCCGAATACCGCCAGTCTCACGCGTTACGCGATCGCCCACGGCATCATCGAGAGCAGCGTTCAGGTCACTATTCTCTAGTCTCAAGGGTGGGTGTAGCTGAGGCAGGGACCTTCTCTACGAGCGGTCCGGATCTATCAGAACTCTCCCCACTCGCCTCACAAAACACCCCTAACTTCTAAAATGATTCGACTTCAGCGGCGAGATTTTTCACCCTCAGATCCATCGCATCACCACCTTTCCCGGACGGCTCGGAGAGCCGCCCCTGCCTGGCGATCCGGATCATCAACCCCGGGCCTGCCCGCCATCTTCACCATCCCTTCCGGGTTATCTTTGCCGCCTTCTCCATGCGCAACCGGGTCGGCCTGTCCTGCATCTGTCCTTGCCCGTTCCGGTGCGAAATCGGTAGCAACGGATGGGCAGTCACACCATTTGTCCAATCCCCGTATTCCGACAGTGGATGGGCAACGTGGGTATGAAGATGATTCCATTCGTTTGCTTGGCTTGATTCGGTGGTGATCATGGTTTGATTTGGTTAGGCATATACATGTATCGTGCCGGTCTCCGGTCTCCTATGGGGAGGAACCTGACTTTGTGCGAATTAACGTGCCGAAACCCCGTGCCGAAGGTAGGGTTTAACCCCATAGGCAGAAACCTGTCCGCCGGACCATCGTATCTTCTCCATCAGAGGAACGGGAGAAAGCCCCTCACGGATTCGCCGATTGGAGCCATTTGAATGAGACATTCCACACCTAAATTGCGTTGTTTCGCAGGAAGCCTCATCCGCCATGAAGGGTTTATGAACCCACCTTCATCGCCACAGCGGGCGACGGTTCTCCCCGTGTTGGACAAACTCCGCCCTCTCTTAGCGACCTTCATGGGCCAGACCGGATACCAAGCGCTCATCCTCCGCGCGACGATGATGGCCGGTGAGGAAGTGTCATGGTTGTCCCATGTCGAGATCGCTACAGATGGCAGATTGAAAAACTACGCCGAACTTGCCGCCAAACATGAAACCGATGAAGGCGACAATGGCTGCGAAGTCCTTCTCGCCCACCTGACCGGCTTACTGGAGGCATTCATCGGCGAGACCCTGACCCTGCGGCTGGTGCACCAACTTTGGCCTGACCGCCCCAAGGACAATGATTTTTCCCAAGGAAACGAACATGAATAATCCAATTGACCCTGAAAACAAGACCGCGAAGGGACCGTCGAAACTCAAGATCCGCCAAATACCAAGCGGCGTGCGCGGTCTCGATGAAATCCTCGGTGGTGGCATCCCTGAATTTTCATTCAACGTGATCGCCGCCACGCCCGGCTGTGGCAAGACCACGCTGGCCCACCAGATCGCCTTCGCCAATGCAACTGAAGAAAAGCCCGCGCTCTATTTCACCGTGCTCGGTGAGCCGGCCATCAAAATGCTGCGCTACCAGCAGCAGTTCACGTTTTTTGACACGGACAAACTGGGCACCGCCGTGCGCTTCATCAACCTCAGCGATATTCTGTTAGAAAAGGACTTGCCTGCGGTGCTCGCGGAAATCACCAGCCAAGTGACCTCAGTCAAACCCTCCATTGTCATCGTGGATTCGTTCCGCACAGTCATGCGCAAGTCAGTGGCCGGTGGCCATGAACTGGAGATGCAAACATTCATTCAGGGGCTGACCCAGTTCATGACAAGCTGGCAGGCCACCACCTTCCTTGTGGGCGAATACCACGCAGATGAAATGCGCGGCGATCCCCTGTTCACGATCGCAGACGGCTTGTTCTGGCTCTCGCAGGTCACCGAGCGCAATTCCGTGGTGAGGAAGCTCCAGATCATGAAACTGCGTGGGCAGGCTTCAGTTCCCGGTCTGCACACCATCCGGATCAGCGACTCGGGCTTGCAGGCGTTTTCCCGCACCTTGGGATTTACGAAGAAAAAAGAGACCGCCAAGCGTCAGCGCCGTTTATCGACGGGCATTCCCGAACTCGACGAGATGCTCGGCGGAGGAATCCCCGAGGGCGACCATTGCCTGATCGCCGGAACGTCGGGCACTGGCAAATCCGCTCTCGCCACTCAATTCATCGCCAGCGGCCTGCGCGATGGCGAGCCCGCCATCATCGCGATCTTCGAGGAACGTCCGCTGGGCTACATGGATCGCGCTGCCAACTTCGGCCTCGATCTTCATACTCCCCAGGAGCGGGGAACCCTAGAATTACTCTATCTCCGCCCGCTCGACCTCTCGGTGGACGAAACGATGCAGGAAATCCTCGATGCTGTCGAAAGGACCGGCGCGAAACGGCTGGTGATCGACTCGCTCGTCGGCTTTGAAATGGCGCTCGCCCCGGGCTTCCGCGAGGATTTCCGCGAATCCCTCTACCGCATGATCATCGCCCTCACGGGTGCGGGGGTCACCATCGTCAGCACCGTGGAAGTCGAGGAAAACTTCACCTCGATGCCTTTCAGCCACTACGCCATCTCCTTCCTTACCGACGACGTGATCCGGATGCGCTATGTGGAGATCGACGGCCAGCTCCGCAAGGTAATGGTCGTGATCAAGATGCGCGGCGGCAACCACAGCAAGGACATCCGCGAATATGTCATCACCGACAAGGGCGTGGTCGTCATCGGCCCGCGCCAAACCGACTACACCGGCCTGACCACCGGCATACCCCAACGCACTGGCAGGAAACACGAAGCCTCGCCTGAACCCAAGGCGACATAGTAGGAACACAGCGGCGATTTTCGGTTGCAGCTCATCTCTACGGAAGTGAATTCCCGGAACACTAGCCCTGCAATCGCAATGCCTTCACACAAGCATCCGATCTAAGGAAGACGCCCTCTCGACCAGGCCCAAGCATCTCTCCCCCGGCATCACGCTGAGCTCCATCTGGTTCATTACGTATCCGAAAGACAAACCACTCGACGGATCCCCGAACCCGTGACTCCCGCCTGCTCCTGGATGCCCAAACGCAACTTTGGAAGGCCCATATAGACGCCTCTGCTTCTCCCCGTTCTCATCCAACGGATCCATCTGGCAACCACAGGTGAACGCCGTTTCGCGCAACAGCACCTTGTCATAGCCAGAAATCTGTAAGTGGCTCAAAGCCGCCCTAACCGATTTATTTAAAGGACTCTCCATCGCCCCGATTGCACATTGATAGAACTTCGCCAAACCTCTCGCACTTGCCACACCACCCATCGCAGGCAGGGCCGCCACCCATGCCTTGGACTCATTCATTTCTGCAATTGCATGCAATCCCCGCGGTGAGGAAAACGCTCTCCTCGTCAGTTCCCTTGGCGTATTGAATGCGGCGTAAAATCCTTCTTCGTAAACCGAAGGCTTCGCCCGGCCTGGAACCAACTTTGCCACTCGCCCCCACTCTCTTTCCGGCAGTCCGATCCAAAAATCAATACTCATAGGCCTCGCGATCTCTTCGTTCCAAACCTCCCCAAGAGTCCGCCCCCCAAGCTTTCGAACACATTCATCCAGAAGAAATCCGTAGGTCCGCGGATGATAACCGTGACCTCCACCCGGGCTCCATTCCGGCAGGGTCTGCTCGACTATGGAAACCACTGCTCGGTGATCGAACACATCCGCGTTCTCTGCCAGAGCCGCCAACCCACATTGATGCGAAAGCATTTCGCCAAAAGTCGCCGCATCCAGCGGAAAGCCGGTCCAGACCTCACTCACCAGTGTATTCTCGTCCAAACCACGCTTCGCCAACACGTGCAGCAAGGTCGCAGCGGCAGGGCCTTTTGTCGCCGAATAGACCGGCGCGATCGTATCTGCATCCCACTGCATGGATTTCTCCCTGTCGCGAAAGCCACCTGTTAGATCAAAGATCTCCTCGCCGTCCTTCCAAATACTCACCCCCGCTCCCAGCTCCCCACGCAGCTTGAAGTTTTCCTCAAAGTAATATTCCAAACCTGTATCGTCCATGATCATTCACCAACTTATCTGCGCGTGATTGCGCCGGAACCGGATGTCCATTCGTCCGTGAGTCGAAAGGCCACCGCGAGCATCGTCGGCCCAAGAAACACCCCTACTAAACCAAAAGCGATCGCCCCACCGATCAAGCCGAGAAACATCAACGCAAAGGGCATCTTGTTGCCCTGGCTTACCAGATATGGACGCAGGAGATTGTCCACACTGCTGATGCCCAGTATCCCCCACAGCACCATGAAGACGGTCCATCCCATTCTTCCTTCCATGAACAGCCACACCGCCGCTCCACCCCAGATCACCGGCGGACCAGCCGGTATCACCGCAATGAAAAACGTGAGTGCCGCCAGCAAAACAGCCCCAGGCACCCCGGCAATCATAAAGCCGATTCCAGCGATGACTGCCTGCGCTGCCGAAGTCCCAAGATAACCATAAACGACACCCTTGACCGTCTGTCCCGCCACTTTAAGTAAACGCCTACCACGTTCTCCGGCCATGTTATGAACCGCCACATTAAGCCTCTGACCCAGCTTCTCAGCATCCCGGAGAAGAAAAAACACCAAAAAAAGGCTGACAGTAATCTGAGCAAGCCCTTTTCCAACCACCACGCCCGTCCATACGACAAACTTCCTGAAACCCGTTACTCCTTGCTCCACAAGAGACTGGAGGCCGTCTCCATTCTTCACCCGACTCTTTGAAATATCACCACTCACTTGGGCCTCGGTGCCTCCGCCGTTACCTTTCCTATTGATCCATTTTTCACGACTCACCACGAATTCCTGCCAGTATCCCGAGAGGTCGCCACCTAAAATGGGAATATTTGTCACCCATTGCGGAGCTTCGTCAGGCGCTTCTAATACCTCCTCCTTGGCCGCGAGTGCCAGTTTCTTGCCGTCATCCACTAGACTAAGCGCGATCAGCGTCACAGGCCCGACAACTAGAAACACTGCCAGTGAAGTCACCACTAACGCAGCCCAGCCGTGCCTTCCCTTGAACCATTTCAGCAATCTCTTTTGAACCGGATACAGAGTGAAACTCAAAATCACCGCCCACAACAGTGCCGGAGCGAAAGGTCGGAGAACGAAATAACAGAGAATTCCGAGAATCAATAAGGCACCGAGCCCCAGCCACTTATCAATCGCGATTCGTTTAAAATCGCCAGCCTCTATGGGATCTTCACTCATTCAGTATTTTATCCAACCAGCCACGTCCTTTGCGAAATACGTCAGGATCATATCCGCACCGGCCCTTTTGATCCCTAACAAACTTTCCATCACCACCGCCTTCTCATCAAGCCACCCGCCAGCGCAAGCTGCCTTGATCATCAGATATTCGCCGCTCACCTGATAGGCAGCCACCGGCAGCGTGGTCTCGTCCCGCAGCCTTGCTATCACATCCAGATAGGGACCGGCCGGTTTAACCATTACAATATCCGCACCCTCTTCCTCATCCATAAGCAATTCTCGCACCGCCTCACGGACGTTACCCGGGTCCATCTGATAGCTCCTCTTGTCACCTTCCTTCGGAGCCGAGTCCAAAGCTCCCCGGAACGGGCCGTAAAATGCCGATGCATACTTCGCGGTGTAAGCCATGATCCCGACTTCCTCGAAACCCGCCTCATCCAGCGCCACGCGAATCGCCCCCACTCGGCCATCCATCATATCGGATGGTGCGACGATATCCGCGCCTGCTTTCGCGTGGCAAATCGCCTGCTCACACAGCACCTCAACTGTTTCGTCATTTAAAATTTTCAACTCACCGTGATCACCACGCATCACGATCCCGTCATGCCCGTCGGAGCTATACGGATCCAACGCCACATCCGTGATCACACACATTCCCGGACATACCTCTTTGATCTCACGAATGACACGCGGCACCAAGCCATCGTTGTTGGCGCACTCCGCGCCATCGGAACTTTTCAGACTCTCACTAATCTTCGGGAAAAGCACCATCGCCCGAATTCCTAGCGCATACACCGCCGATACCTCTTTCATCAACCCCTCTACCGACCAACGGGTGCAGCCCGGCATCGACTCGATTGCAACATCCTCAGCGTCGTCGTGGAAAAACACCGGCAGTATCAGATCCTCCACGGAAAGCCGCGTCTCCCTAACTAATCCACGTATCGCCGCACTACGCCGGTTCCGCCTCGCCCGAATCATGATTTCCATAACCCAATCTTTCCCCATCCCGCAACCCTTTGCAAGCCGCCGTCTGATCCTCCTCCCCTCCCTCTCAATTGTCACCCCACCTGCCGGATCGCTACCGCGTTGGCCGCTGCATAATCCCGCGCATGGGTCAAGCTCACCTGCACTATAGAGATCCCTTCTGCGGCGAGAAAATCCGCCGCTTTGCCATGAAACAGGATGGTTGGAGCACCGGAATCACTGCGCATCACCTCCATCTCCAGCCAGCCAGCCTTTCCTCCTATCCCCGTCCCCAATGCTTTGGAAACCGCTTCCTTCGCCGCAAAACGCGCTGCATAATGCATTCCCGGCCGCTTCTGTTTACTGCAATAATCCTGTTCCCCTTCGGTAAACAAACGATTCAAAAAGATCTCACCCTGCCGCTCGATCGCGCTCTCGATGCGGTCGACTTCCACCACATCGATTCCAATACCGTAGATCATCATAGACTGGAATCGTAACCCTTCATTCCGATAGCCATTTCAGCGACCGCGCTCCTCATCCCAACCGAAATCGCCCGAGAAACAATACTGTGGCCGATGTTCAACTCGCTCAAGTGAGGGACTTTTAAAACGTCAGGAAGGTTCAGGTAGTTGATCCCGTGCCCAGCATTCACCTGCAAGCCACGCTCATGACCCAACTGCGCCGCCGCAATCAAACGCGAAATCTCGTCTCCTTTGTCCACCGCATTGGCAAAAGCCCCGGTATGCAACTCAATCATATCCGCACCCATTCGCGCGGCTTCCTCGACGTGTTCCAGCAACGGATCGATGAATAGACTGACCTTGATTCCGCGATCTTTCAGGCGTTTTACCGCCTCCCTTACCGTCCCAAAAAGTGCAATCACATCGAGGCCCCCTTCGGTCGTTACCTCCTCGCGGGTTTCTGGCACAAGGCATGCAAATTCCGGGTTTAACCGGAACGCCAGATCTAACATTTCCTCGGTGATCCCCAGTTCGAGATTCAGCGCAATATCCACCGCCTCCTTTACCCGGAAAACATCCGCATCCTGCATGTGCCGCCTATCACCACGCACGTGCACGGTGATCGAATCCGCACCGCCCGCCTTTGCCTCCCGCGCAGCCTCCACCACATCTGGTTCCGCATTCGGCGAACCCGGCTGTAGCGCATACCTCGCCTGCCTCAACGTCGCGACATGATCAATGTTAACTCCAAGCAAAAGACTCATGCTTCGAAGCTACTTCCGCCCCGCCCCGCCCGCAAGGAAACTTCAAATAACCTTACAAACTTCAGATCAGATTTCTCAGTATCCACCAACCTATGATCACCACCGCCAGAATAATCGCCCCCCGCCTACCTGCCTTGAACCGGTAAGGCATGGGTTTTCCCCTCACCCATCCAAGCACTTCGATCCCCACCGCCACCATGGCCCACGGAAAAATCACCATTCCCACCGGATTGAGAGCAAACGCATCGCCGATACGCCCGTTGAGAAACTCATAGCCCGCCCGCGTCATCCCGCAGCCCGGACACTCGAACCCCGTTATCTGCCGGAAAAAGCATCCCGGCATCCAACCCCATCCTCCCGTTTCCCGCAATGCAAATGCCGCCGTTGCAAGCAGCAGAACAACCAGAGAAGCCCATAGTGCCCTATTTGGGTGCATACCGCTCAGAAGTTTTCAACCAACCAAAAAATGAAAATACCGCTTAATATCAAGCCCTTCAGTCCGGAAAACACAAATGAACAGATCATCATGAGCTTCGCAGTCGAAAATGATAAAATCGAAGTGGGAACATCGCCTCCTGATTCCTGGTTCTCAACTCTCCAAACTAAATCTGAAGCAGATACCTCGCTGCTTTGAACCCTCTCCGAAAGTTCCTGCTCCGTCCCAGGACCCAACTGAGTCCCGCTTTTCGAGTAAAACCATTCTTTCATCGGAGTTCTGTTTTAACTCTCAATCTACAAACCTCAACTTCTAAAACCGATCTCGCGCCTCAGGGCGATCAAGCTAGAGAGTTTGGAGTTTCATGTTTGAAGTTTCCTCCACCACTCCCCCTCCAAGCAGCCTCCCCCCGTCGTAGAACGCGCAGATCTGTCCCGCAACCACCGCCCGCTGAGCCTTCACAAACTCGATCAAAATTTTCCCATCGTCTTCTTGTGAGACCTTCGCCACCTCGGCCTTTGTCCTGTATCTCGGCTGCGCCTCCACCCGCCTCAATCCCGCGATATCCTCGTTGATTGAAGTCAGGCTGCCGACCCGGCATTTCCTCGTATACAGCCCCTCGCTATTTTCACAGTCCCAACCGATCACCAACTGGTTACCCTCAGCCCTTTTCCCAACGACTACATAGGCCATCCCATCACGCGGCGACGCAACACCGTGCCCCTTGCGCTGGCCGATCGTGTAATAATGTAGGCCGCGGTGCTCACCCATCATCTTGCCATTTATGTCCACGATCTCACCCGGCTTGTCCTCTAGATAGTGCGCTAGGAAATCGCTCATCTTCACTTGGCCGAGAAAACAGATCCCCTGCGAATCCTTCTTCTCCGCCACCGGCAGATCGAAACGGCGCGCCACCTCCCGCACCTCCGGTTTCAACATCTCTCCAGTCGGGAAACGCGCGTGCCCCACCTGATGCGCGGTCATCAGCGAAAGGAAATAGCTCTGATCTTTATTCGGATCCGCCCCACGCAAGATCGCCGCTTGCCCATTTGGAAGCACCCTCCGCCGCGCGTAATGCCCCGTTCCCACAGCCTCGAAGCCCTGGCTCAGCGCGTAGTCCAGAAACAACCCGAACTTCATCTCCCGGTTGCACCAGACATCCGGATTTGGCGTCAGCCCCACTTGATAGCCGTTGACCAAATATTCCACGATCTTGTGTTTGTATTGATCAATCAGATCAATCACCCGGAACTCAATCCCCAACTTCTTCGCCACCGCATGCGCGTCCTCGATGTCCTGTTCCCACGGGCAATCCCCCGGAATCCCCTCCTCGTTCATCCAGTTCTTCATGTATCCACCGACCACTTCATGCCCCTGCTCAACCAAAAGCGCAGCCGCAACCGCGCTATCAACCCCACCGGACAAACCAACCATCACCTTCGACATGCCAAATCCTTAACCTCCAACAACCAATTCTCAACTTTCAAAAACAGAAACCAAGTATTCGTCCCCAGCGGTTCTTCCTCGAAAGTTGGACGTTCAAGCCCCCAGCAGCCTTCGGAACTCCTCCATCTTTGCATTTTCTCAAAGAAAATTGAAGAGTCCCCGGCTCCAGTCATTTTTCTGAATCGGTCGATTTGTCAGATTCGTGGTGCCTTCACTCTTTTAATAATCAAGCGGCAACTGCATTCCTTACTCGGTCCAAACACTTTTAAGATACCCCTCTTCCGGAAAATCCTCCGGCATCCCCACCGCTTCCATCCCCGGCCTCGCGATCATCTTCATAAAATCTCCTTCCGTAATTCCCCGATAGTTCGTGCAACAAAGCATCCATCCATCTTTCGCCAGCACTTTGGACGCCAGCCCCGCCAGCTCCCTGAAATCCTTTTCGACCCGAAACACCTTGCCCTTCGCATCCCGCGAAAACGTCGGCGGATCGATCACGATCCCATCGAACTTCCGCCCCTGCTTCGCAAAGCGCTTGAGCCAATGGAACGCATCACCCTTGCAGAAATAATGCTCCGCATCGTCCATCCCGTTGTAGCGGAAATTCCTTTTCGCCCATTCCAGATACGGAGCAGAAAGGTCCAGCGTCGTCGTCTCCGCCCCTGCCTTCGCAGCCGCCGCCGAGAATCCACCCGTATAGGAAAACAAGTTGAGTAATTTCCCCCCGCCCGCCATCCGCCGCATCACCCCCACCCGGTTTAGCCGCTGATCCACGAAAATCCCCTGCGAGTAACCGCTCTCGAACGATACCTCGAACTCCAACCCGTTCTCCCGGATCAGAAACGACCGTGGCTCGGGCATCCTGCCCAAGTCCGTTTCCAACCCGTCTTGGGTTGGCAAAGCCTCCGGCCCGTAAAGATGCATCGGCGACTCCTTCTGGTGCTGATCCAGCCGTTTCCAGTAAACGCTCTTCCCACTGGCTTTCAGCCAATCCTTAACCCCCACCCCAATCTCCCCGCCCGGCGTCATTGCCATCCAACGCCCCGCATATTCCTCCAGCGAAAACCCCGGCACCCCGTCGCCCGCACCATCCACCAACCGCACCGCATTTGTCTCCCCTCCGGCAAGAATTCTTTCCCTCTTCTCCACCGCCATGTCCAACAAGTTTCCGATCACCCGCCCATTCAACCTTCAATTCACAAATTTCAAACCCCAAAAACACATAATCCCCTCGCCTTAAACAGCTCAAATCTTACCCCCGAAATCGGTAGTGTAAAGATTCGTCTGTAAAAGGCCGCTACGAAGCAAAGGTCTGCCGCACTGGCAGCCGATGGAGCGTAGCGGAATCGGCTGCCAGTGCGGCGGCGCGCCGACCTCCTCCCAGGACACTGGGGTTGTAGGTGCCCGCCCAAGACCGGACACTGAAGGTGCTCAAACCAAAACAGCATCAGCCATGAACGAACACACACAGACTATTCCCAATGATCCACTCATCAACCTCCTTTTCGACGACGGTCTTCAGAACGCCCTCCCCAGAATCGCCGAAATCCTCATGAATGCCGCCATGTTACTTGAACGCGAAACCCATATCGGAGCTGCCCCATACCAGCGTGGCGTCGAGCGCAATGGCTACGCCAACGGCTTCAAGCCCCGCACCTTCCAAACCGGTATCGGTCCATTGGAACTCACCGTCCCCCAGGTTCGTGAAAGCGATACGATCTTCCGCACATCGTTGCTGGAGAAAGGCTCGCGCAGTGACCGCGCACTAAAATCCGCCATCGCCACCATGTATGTCGAGGGTGTCAGCACGCGCCGTGTCACCAAAATCATGGAGCAGATGTGCGGCTTCGAGGTGTCCTCCGGACAAGTCTCAAACCTTAACAAACAGCTCGACGTTGAATTCGTAAAATGGCGCACCCGTCCGCTTCCCGAGATCGCATACATGACCGTCGACGCCACCTACTACAAAGTCCGTATCGACGGGGTTGTCCGCGACTGCGCCACTCTGATCGCCCACGGAATCCGTAGGGATGATGGCAAGCGCATGGTCCTCGGTGTCAGTTGCGCTCTGTCCGAGGCCGAGGTCCACTGGCGCACTTTTTTGACCGGACTGAAGGAGCGCGGCATCGGCATCCCGGATCTGATCACCTCAGACGCCCACTGCGGCTTGAAAGCGGCCCTCAAAGCCTCGTTCAACGCCACTCCCTGGCAGCGCTGCCAATTCCACCTCCAGAAAAACGCCCAAGAATACGTCACCAAGCACCATTTGAAAGGCAAGGTCGCCACGGACATCAAAGTTATTTTCAATGCCGACGACCGTGCCCACGCCGAGGAACGTCTCAAGAATTTCGTGAAAACCTACAGTGAAAGTCAGCCCAAGCTCGCCGCCTGGGCCGAGGACAACCTCCCGGAGGGCTTCACCGTCTTCGCACTGCCCGAAGCCCGCAGGAAGCGTCTGCGGACCTCCAACGCCTGCGAGAACGTCAACGGCCAGATCAAGAAACGCACTAGAGTCGTCGGACTCTTCCCGAGCGAGGAATCGCTCCTGAGGCTCGTCACCGGCGTCCTCATCGAGATCTCCGAAACCTGGGAAACCGGAAAAGTCTACCTCACTCTCAACTAACAGAAACCACACCGAAAACACAAAAATAACCACCTTCAGAAAAAGTTATCAGTCACTTTTACAGAAAAATATTTGCGCAGCCGGCAGCGGTCTCCGCAGCGCCTTCCATCACACAACAACAGAAAATCTCACTCGGCGTCGGTGCCGGAGAGGTCATTTCATTCACAGCAAACGGTGGAAATCCTTTTCTCGCTGTTACTGATAATCCCGCTGGCGGAGTCAGGAATTTTTCTTACTCGGGCGGACTTTTCACCGCTTCGAACTCGGTGGATTTCAACAGCTATTTCATCAACAACCCACTTGCGGGTTTCACCTTCGGCGAGGTCAGCAGTGTCGCCCTTGATCCGCTCGGGCGCGGCTTTGGTCTCGCGGCGATTCAAAACGGAAATGTCGATATGAACGGAAACTCCGGCTTGGGTCAGATCAGTGTTTTCGACTACACGACAGGTGGCGTCCTCGGTTCCTTCAGTGGAGGATTTCATCCTGATCAGGTTGGATTTTCAAAAAACGGCATGTTCGCGGCAATCGCGAACGAGGGCGAGCTAGGATCAGACGGTGCGAATGACAACCGCGGCTCCCTCTCAGTTTTTAATTTCAGCTCCGTCACCGGCGTATCCGATGTGATTGGGAACGGCTCCGTAGCCACCTACGATTTCTCCAGCGCGAACACCTCCGCGACTTTCAATACGAACGTCGCAGGAGTCCGTAGCCACCATCTTCTTGCCGGTAGCACTTTTGAAAACTACCTTGAGCCGGAATACACTTCCTTTTCCCCGGACGGGACGAAAATTCTCGTCAGTCTCCAGGAAAACAACGCGGTTGCAGAATTCGACCTCGGGACAAACAAGTGGTCGAACGTGACCGACCTCGGCATCCAGCTCATCACCATTGACCCCAGCGATAGGGACGGAGCCGCAGACACCGGAACCAAGATCTATGGCGCGCCCATGCCAGATACGATTGCCACTTTCACCAAAGACGGGAGAAACTACGTCATCACCGCGAACGAAGGTGATGCACGCGGCGATGACGCGGATACGACCAAAACCGGGGATTACACCACCATCCCTAACGATCCCGATGGCAATCCCTACAATACCAACGCGAACACCGGCGGAATCGGTCGGCTCGGTCTCGTGGATAACTTGAGCGATCCCGACGGTGACGGAAATGCCGAGCAACTCGTTTCTTACGGCACCCGCGATGTCACGATCTGGGAAGTGGCTTCCGACGGCAGTCTCTCGAAGGTCAGCTCGGTGGACATGGAAGAATACCTTCTCGGCCAAGATCCGGCACGCCACAACTCCAACGACGGTGGTAACATTGGTGAATTCGACAAACGCTCTGACAACAAGGGCCCGGAGCCGGAAGCCCTCGCCGTGCATGTGACTGCGGACGGGAAAGTCTATATCCTCGCCGGTGCGGAACGTCAGAACGGCCTCGTGCTTATTGATGCGACCGATCCCACCAACCCAATCGCCATCTCCTACCTTAACGACAACCCGGACGGTTTGATTTCTCCTGAGTCCGTGCAGTTGGTGGAACTCGATGGGAAGCTAGTTGCGATCGTTGGCTACGAAGGAATCAGCGGTGACGGTATCGCTGGTTCCATCGGCGTTTACAGCATCCCCGAGCCATCCTCACTTCTGCTCAGTCTGTGCGGAGTATTTCTCCTCGGAATCCGCCGCCGTTAATGTCTTCCGCTTCGCAAAATACCGATGGCGCACGTGTCCGCCGCAGTCGCAAGACCCTGCGGCGGCGTGGGCCGGAGGCTGATTGGGAGGGAACCTCCAAGCGAGGTTTCAAGATTCTCCGTAGTCCATTGCTGTGGATAGGCGGATTCAGCTCCGTTCTGCTTCTGATCCTAGTCGCACAGGGGATGGGGGAAAGTCGGTCTGAAGTTGTTCGGGCAAAGGAAGTTCCTGCTGCATCAGCCCCGGAGCGGCCGGTTTCCGAGGCCATCCAGCCGGGAACCATCCTTCACACCGTCGCCCGGTTCATCGCCGCGCGGGAGCCAGCCGATTACAGCGGATTCATCCGGAATGAGGATGTGGTAATGCAGAAGATCGTCGCCCATTTCCAGCAGGAGGAGAAACCGGACTGGACTCTCTCTGGTGTGGAAAAGCAGATTGAGAGAAGCGGCCAGTTCGCGGTGGTGAAATTGAAAGGGAAGAAACTTCCCGGTAGTCGGCTTATCCTGGAAGAAGTTGATGGCGTATGGCTTGCGGACTGGGAATCGTTTGTTGTGTATCAAGAAACTCCTTGGGAGGAAATTTCAAGCGCCAGTTCACCGGAGCCGATTCGCGTATCCGTATCCGCCCACACCAAGCGCACCGAACTTTTCATCCTGCGTGATCCTCTTAGAAACAAGACGCTCACCGCTCGCGCGGGTGCTGCTGTCGATGCGCAGCTGCTGTTCGAGGTTTTTAAAAAACGGAAATCGGGGGCCTGGATATTGGAGGTGAAATCTCTTCCAGAAAATCCGGAGGAAGTGGTCATCGTCGGGATCGTCTGCGAGGGCTGGGTGGAGCGCGGACTTTAGTCCGCAGGCACTAGCGAGAACTGCGGACTAAAGTCCGCGCTCCTATGCGTGCTTCGCGTGCCACTCCTTGTAGATCTTGGGGGAAATCTCGGAGGGTTTGATTTCGGAGCGGCCGCCCCAGAAGACGTTGGTATAGGAGACGGGGATGCCGGCTTCCGCGAGGTGTTTGTCGAGGGCTGCTTTGTGCTCGAGGACTTTCGGTTTCTCGGTGCCGTGCATGACACCCATGATGTTGACGTTGCCGAATTTCGGGCCGCCTTCGCGCCAGTAGGCGTGGGTCATGCAGTAGTGGCGGCCAACTTCGCCGCCGGCTTCCATCTCGCGGCCTTTGGGAACTGCCCAGTGGAAAAGTCCGTTGAAGCGGGTGACACGCTCGCCGGTGGCGGAGGGTTTTACGTGTTCTAGGAAGGTGGAAAAACGGCCTATGACTTGTTTTTCGTTGAGCGCTTCCGCGACTTCGCAGAAACGATCGAGGGAGACTCCAGCATTTTCGGCTCGTTTGTCCCAAGGGTTTTCACAGATTTCCTCTACGGTAAGTTCTTCCTTTAGTTCTAAGAGGACGTTCCATTCTTCATCGGTTAGATCGGCGGGGACGGTGGTCATCATTACGGCTGGCTCGTCGGCTTTTTCTCCTGGCACCATGGTTTTACGGCGCATGTGGCCTACGCCCAGGGCGAAGACTCCGTTGGCGGGCATGAGGAGGTATTCGGTGGCTCCGGTGAGTTCCAGGAGTTTGGTGGCGTGGAAATCCAAGGATTCGCCGACAGGGACTTTCAGGGTAGTCCAGAGGCGGTAGTCGGAGCCGGAGACTTCGGAATCAGTGGAGCGGATGACGACGTGGCCGGAGAAGGGATCTTCCTTTGCCATGAAATCAAAGGCGAAGTTGAGTTTATCTTCCGGGACTTTCCATGCGACCAGTGCCCCGTGGGCGAGCTTGGTGGCGAGCATGGTCTGGCGGACGCGGCGGATGATGCCTGCTTCCTGCATCGCGCGGATACGCTCGATCACGGTTTCGAGCGGGACGCCGGATTTTTCGGCGATGATGTGGAAAGGCTTTCTCTGGAAGCCGCTGACGAGGTCTTCTGAAACGGAAAGGATCTGCGCGTTGGTGGGATCGGAGATGGAGGTGGGGATTTCGGAAGTCATTGATTGGAGGATATACGGGGATTTCCGCCTGTCCAAGCCAGATTGATTCTTGCGGAGGAAATGGGAGGAAGTGGCTAGTGCCGAGTGATCAGTGAAGATAGAGGTGGAAGAATTTAACCACGGATTACACAGATGTTCACAGATCTGGTTTAGATTCCGGTCACGTCTGGCTCGGAATGATCTGGAATTGATAAGGGAGGTGGTTTGACTGCAGTTCTTTGAATATTTTTTTCTCTTATCTGTGTCAATCTGCGGAATCTGTGGTTAAAAATTTTAGTGTGTTCGCCCTTGGTGGGCTTAGCCGTTCAGATTTCTTCATTCGCGGCTATTGGTGTTTGCTATGCCCTTTGGATGCATTCGCGGTTGAAATTATTTTAGTCAGAAGGGAGAGATTATTTCAGAAGGCCATTGAGGTATTCCAATGCTTCTACGCGGGTGGTGAGGCGGTTTTCGAGTTGTTCGGTTTGGATTTCTTCGAGGATCTCTTTGAAGCGGGGGCCGGGTTTCAGTCCTTTTTCGATTAGGTCGCGGCCGGTGACGAGGGGTTCTGGGATGAGGGGTTCGTTGGCGAATTCTTCGGCTTTGGCGTTGAGGAAATCATAGTTGTCGGTGAAGCCGTTTGAGGAGGCGCAATCGACGCGGTGGAGTTCCATCTCCTGTGGGAAGGTGGGGGGAGCCATGAAGCGTTTGAGGGTGGATTTCCGCATTTGCTGGACGTTCATGAACTGCATGTGGCGGGAGACCATGTGCTCGGCGTCACGGATGACGGCGTTGGGGTATTTTAGGCGGGAGAGGATGGTCTCGCTCATTTCAGCGCCAAGGGATTCGTGGCCGTTAAAACGGATGCGGGCGTCCTCATCGGTGGTCTGGGTCGGTGGTTTTGCGATGTCGTGGAGAAGGGTGGCGAGGCAAAGCTCTAGGCGGGCATCCGGTTCGAGCATTTCGAGCATGATGCAGGTGTGGGTGTAGACATCGCCTTCGGGATGCCATTGGGGCGGTTGCTCGCAGCCGATGAGAGCTCGGACTTCGGGGATGAATCGGTCGATGAGTGCGGTATCGGTTAGTAGTTCGAGACCGCGTCGACGATTCGGTGAGGTGATGGTTTTGGAAAATTCGTCGCGGATGCGTTCAGGGGAAATTTTGGCGAGGAGGTGGGCGTTGTCGCTGATCGCGGTGTAGGTTTCGGGGTCGATGGGGAAGCCGAGGGTGGTGGCGAAACGGATGGCGCGGAGCAGGCGGAGGGCGTCTTCTTGGAAACGTTCGGATGGGTTCCCGATGGCGCGGAGGGTCTTATGCTTTAGATCCGAGAGTCCGCCGACATAATCGATGACTTCACCGCTTACGGGGTTTTCGAACAGGCCGTTGATGGTGAAATCGCGGCGGTTCGCGTCTTCTTCGGGGGTGGAGAAGGTGACGGAATCGGGGCGGCGTCCGTCTTTGTATGAACCGTCGGTCCGGAAGGTGGCGATCTCGGTGTGGTGGCCTTGGTGTTTTACGATGACGACTCCGAAGTGGGCGCCGACTTCGTTGGAGTTGGGGAAGAGTTTTAGGACTTGCGCAGGGGTGGCGGAGGAGGCGATGTCGTAGTCTTTGGGGGAAAGGCCGAGAAGTTTATCGCGCACGCAACCGCCGGCGAAGTAGGCGGTGTGACCTGCTTCTGTTAGGAGGCGGGCTAGGGCGGTGGCGGAGGAGAGGGCGGACATGGAGGCGAGTAAAAGTGCCGAGTGATCATTGATCAGTGGGAAGATCGGGAGACGGCGCTGTGTTGATAGTTTTCAGGAGGTCGGATGCACAAGACCAGATGAAAAGGTGGAGCAATAGGGCTAGGAACGGGTTCACCAGACCTTCCGCGCTAATCGAAGCAAGGGGAAGCCATAGCATGATGGAAAAAGGGATGGCGCAGAAGCCCAGTGCGAACCAGAGAAGCCAGATGCCGCTCCACCACTGGCAGGCTTTCCACACATTACGGTCGGATTTTCCTTTAGCGGGCTTGAACAGGCGGAGGAGAGCGAAGATGAAAAAGAATAGGCTCGGGTAGAGAAACCACTGAGAGAAAGCAAGAAGGCCTAGGCGAAAAATAATGAATACTAATGCGGTTCCACCACATAGGACGATCAAGGACAGAGGTATGATGTTTTCACGACGCTGATTTTGCATGCCCTTTGAATCAGAAAGGAGAAGTTGGAGGCAAACTGGAAATTATTATTTGGAACGATAATCCTTGTTGTGAAGTGTCTGCGGGTGGCGGATCAGCTTGGCATGGCAGATGCAATCCGCCGCCATGTTTTGGCTGCGGACTAAAGTTCGCGCTCCTTTTGCTACAAGGTTGCGTTCGGTAGCTTGAGTAGTTCGAGGATGCGTTCGAGGTCGTCGTTGCCGTAGTATTCGATTTCGATTTTGCCTTTTTTGGCGGAGTGGTTGATGGCGACGTGGGTAGCGAGGTGTTCCTGGAGGCGCTTGGTGAGGGCACGGATTTGGATGTCGACTTCCTTTGGTGGGAATTTTTTCGGATCTGGTTCGCCGGAGGGATTGTTGAGGAGGGACTGGGTGAGTTTCTCGGCGGCGCGGACGGTGAGCTTGCGGCGGATGATTTGATCGGCGGCGAGTTTCTGGGTGTCGGCATCTTTGAGGGCGAGGATAGCTTTTGCATGGCCGACGGTGATCTGGCCTTGGGCGAGGTTGCTCTGAATATCGGGGTGGAGATCGAGGAGGCGCATCGCGTTGGCGACGGATGCGCGCGACTTGCCGACGCGGGTGGCAATTTCCTCCTGTTTCAGGGTGAATTCCTTGGCAAGGCGGACGTAGCCAGCAGCTTCTTCAATTGGGTTGAGGTCTTCGCGCTGGAGGTTCTCGATGAGAGCCATCTCGAGGACATCACGGTCGGAGGCAGCGCGCTCGATGACAGGGACTGTGGCGAGGCCGAGTTTTTTGGATGCCCTCCAACGGCGTTCACCGGCAATGAGTTCGTATTTCCCATCAACAAGACGGGCGATGAGCGGTTGGATGATACCGTGCTGGCGGATGGAATCGACAAGGTCATCGAGTGGTGCGTCGACGAAATGCGCCCGCGGCTGGAGCGGGGAAGGGATGATGTTGTTGATGGCGATTTCACGGACCCGTGGAGAGTCGTCGTCGTCACCGGCAGGGGAATTTCCGGGGAGGGCTTGGTTTTTTTTGATGAGGGCTCCGAGTCCTTTGCCGAGTGCTTGTTTTGCCATGGGGTGAAAATTGTGGATGAAAGTTGGGGGGAAGGGAAGCTGATTTAGAATCTGATAGATGGGAAAGTGAAAAGTGCCGAGTGATCGGTGGTCAGTGGGAAGACCGTGCTGGCAAGTAATGACGCTTGTCCCGGCGTAGCTTTAGCGAAGACGGATGCCACACCCGGAGCGTCACCGCTCCCAGCGTAAGGCTTGTGGCCAAAGTCAATGGCTAGTTGTTCTTTGTAAGACTCTTTCATTCTCATTTCCAAGCCGGTTTATCCCGGCGCTTTCACTGACCCCATTCATTCCAAGCGCTATTCGGAGGAAACGCGACCAAGGCTCACGCTCAAATTTTCCCTGATCGAACGTGAGGAAAATCAGCTAAACTGTTACCGGAATTATCCCCATCCCAACGCTCTATCCCTTTATCCAAAAAGACTCTGTTCTATTTGTCTGGCAATGTGTGATTGTCTGGCAAGTAATAATGCTGTTCTATTTGTCTGGCAACGTGTAATTATGTCTGGCAACGTGTAATTCCACAGCAGATGGCGTGACGGGAGCGGGGTTTGCTCTGACGGTTGAGGTTTTTGCCCGATTCACCGAAAGGCCGAAGAACGGAAAATCCCCCGATTCACCCCGGAATTATCCCCATCCTGACGCGCTATCCCTTTATCCACAAAGACTCTGTTCTATTTGTCTGGGAACCTGTGGTTAAGAGAAGTACAATATCAACGTGGAAATCACCCCAGAATCACCCGCTCACAATTTGGTAACGGCATACGATGTCAATTTGGGATTTAACACTTAGCGATAAGTATCTGTTAATCTTATATTTTCCAGAATACCTATTATTTGGTTGCGGTCTTTTTCAAGAACCGAAATATTACTGGAATATTTAGAATAGACGATGGTTGCAGCAAAGAAACTACCATCAACTGATCTATCGCACAAAAAATAAGCGACCTGCTCATATCCTAAGCGACGCCTACCCAAATCGAAACTTTGAATTTTCCCGTAGGCTTTTTCAGCTTTATTTACCTTTCCGACATTCCATGAATTAGACGGTTCGAATATCCATGGATTTGATGAAAATACAGAAGATGCTTTTTCAAACATTATTTTGTCGTACACTTTTACAGAAACAGACCAAATAACATCATTTTCTTTTAATACAATTGATGGGTGTGAAATCACACCCAAATCAAAGGCGAGCTCTTTGAATCCAGCTTTTTGTGCAAATGCACTGGATTCAAATTTTCTAACATTCATAGCATTTTTAGGTATGTGCAACTTTACCCCTATCTTATCAAATTTAGTTTCAATCAGCGCACTATTGACTGATTCCAGCTTTGATTTTTGATTATGCATAACTATCTGTTCATTCAACTTACATGAAGTAATTAAAAATAGACAAATACAGTATTTAAATAATAGTTTCATTATTCAGTATTACTTACCACTTGCTGCGCGGCCCAGATGGTCGCTTCTTCTTACTTGGCTGTATTTTATCCAACTTAGCGGCCATAGCCCAGTAATTTGCAGCGTCGTATGTAGCGTGGCCTACTCCTGTGCGTTGTACTGGCCCTCCGATTCCAGCGCCTCCATTTCCAGTCACTGACTCACTTCCAGGGAAGTTGAGTCCAGACCTCTCAATAATCAGCTTTGCCCAAGTGCCACAATTTGTGGTAAAAACTCCATAATCTCCAGGATCAGGTGTGCCCGAGTTATTTTTCTCCATTGATTCCAAAGCTTTTTCTAATGCTTTCTTTTGTTCGCAGAAATCCTTACTCACCGTATTACTTCTTCCAGGACCAAGGCCCATGAAACTCAAGCCTCGTATATGACCACTTACATCTGTATCGTTATTTAAATCAACAAAACTTCCTTCTGTAACAATCGTTGAAACTATTGCGCCCGCATTGGCTGGGACATCTTTAAGCACCTCGGCCCTTACACTTAGTGGGTGGAACGAAAATGTCAGGTATCCTCGGCTTGTTGATAAGCGCTTATCTCGCAGCAAGTCATCCCACTTCTGTTGGTCACTCGCATCGTCGAATACATTATCAAAAACTAAGTAATAATGTCCAATGAGTGGATAAAACCACTTAAGCAGTTTATCCGCAAATGGTCTGTATGTTACCATGACTGCATTGCCAAGTACATCAACGTCATTCACCCCATCATTCCCCACGAACCCATAAAGATTCAATCCCCCTTCTTCCTCAATGGGATCCCTGGATGGCCAGCGACCGGTTACGGGGTCGTAGTATCTGTACCCGTAATACGTCATACAGGGGGTAAATCCTTCTGATTTCGGGGTTTTTGGGTGGGTTTCGGGTTCTGGGAGCGGGTGGTTTGTGGTGGGTGCGCCGCCTTTTGGGGTGGGTTTTGGGTTGATTGCGGGTGTGCCGCCGATGGGTGGTTCTTCATCGAGTGGTGTTTGTTTTGCATCCTGCGATGTCCCCGCTTTTGGCGGGGATTTGATCGCTTCGGGATGTGAGGTGACTACCATTTCTGATTTGTCTCCTATCGGGTCGGGCGCGGGTTGGGAAGCTAATTCGGGATCTGGGGGTGGTGGATTTTTGGATTGAGGGGTGTGGTGGGCCGTTGTTTCTTCTCTCGGATCATTTCTGCCGTGCGGGTGGGTGCGGGTGTGGATTTCGCGCAGGGCTTCGATGTGGACGTGGGTGTAGATCTGGGTGGTTTCCATTCTTGCGTGGCCGAGCATTTCCTGGACGTAGCGGATGTCGGCTCCGCCGCGGTGCATGTCGGTGGCGCAGGTGTGGCGGAAGAGGTGGCAGGAGCCGGGCTTGTCGATGCCGCAGCGGAGCATGAGTTTTTTGACAGAGTTCCCCAGGGAACCGGAGGTGATGCGGGTGCCGTAGCCACTGAGGAAGAGGGCGGTCTGGTCGGGCAGGTGGTCGAAGAGGGGGCGGGATTCTGTTAGGTAACGGTTGAGCCATGCGGCGGCTCTTTCGCCGACGGGGAGGAGTCGGCTTTTTCCGCCTTTTCCTTTGCGGATGTGGAGGGTTTGGGTGGAGGGATCGTAATCGCCGTGGTCTAGGTTGGTCATTTCCGTGCGGCGGATGCCGGTGGCGTAGAAGAGTTCTAGGATGTTGCGATCGCGTAGGCCGAAGGGTTGGGTGGTGTCTGGGACGGCTAGGAGGAGTTGGATTTCCTTGGCGCTAAATGCTTTGGGGAGGGGCCGGGCTTGCTTGCGTGGGAGGTCGAGATCGGCGGCGGGGTTGGCGGGGATGGCACCGGAGCGGCAGAGCCATGCGAAAAAGCGGCGGACGCAGCCGAGCCGGGCGAGCTGGGTGTTGGTGACGAGGGGCTTGCCGCTGCGCGGGCTGCGGTAGTGGTGGAGGAAGAGCTGGTAGGCTTCCAGATCGCCGCGGACGAAGGTGGCGGGTTCGTCCTGGCTGCGGGCGCCTGCCCAGTCGGTGAACTGGCGCAGCGCCCAATCGTGGCCGTTGATGGTGGCCTGTGAATAGGCGCGGGCGGCGAGATGGGTGAGGAATTTTTCCGCGCGGGCGGCGATGCCTGCGGGCGAGGTGGGTTGCGGGGCGGTAGCTCCGCCTTTGCGGCGTCCGCGCATGGCGGAGAGGTTCTTGATTCCGGGTTGTCCTGGCATGGTGATTTTGGTGCTGTGAATGGGCGAGATGGGATAGGAGATACTTTTGGATTGAGATTTTTTAACCACGGAATACACGGAATACACGGAATGGAATTTGTGATTTTAAGTTTTGTTTCGTGGACTTCAGACGGGACGGGGGGAGATTTCAGTCTTTCTGTTGGGGGGTAGTGTCGTTTGGAGAGGAAGTAATTTTTCATACAAGCGTGATCTTTTTTATTGACGAAAAGCACTTGATCCTGATGGATAGTGACCGTGAATAAGGTGTTACGCCGCGCGCCGCGCGCCGCGCGCCGAGACTGTTAGACGGGTTGCGCCGGAGATTATTTGTAGAGGTCAAGCCTTTCTACCGGAAGTTCCACCCATGAAGTTGGGTGCTTTTTGTTTCCGAGATTTTCTGTGGGAATTTTTTCGTAATTCCTTCCGGATTCCGGCTGTTTGCGGGCTGTTTTATTTTTTCGCACCGGGCTTGCTTCTTGCGGATACCGAGGGCGAGGGGACGGCTCCGAGCATCCAATCCGCCTTCGATTCCACCACGGTTAAAATCACGACCATGCCCAATGAGGTCGGCGTGCCGGTTGAGTGGAAATATTCTAACCTTTGGGATTTTCCGCTGGTGGTTGAGAAGTTCGAGCAATCCTGCGGTTGCTTGAGTGGTCTGCCGGAGAGTAAAATCAAAATCATTGAATCCGGCGAGCGCGGGATCATCCGTGCGTCCTTCACACCCGGCGCGAACCGGGGCTTGCTGCGCAAGTCTCTGCATGTCCGTTTTGTAAGCCACGAAAAACCCGTTGAGCTGGTGATTGAGGCTACGATCCCCTCCAGCGTTGAGCTTTCTGCGAGGGAGCTGGATTGGATTTCGGGTGAAAAGCCGGCAACTCAGAGCATTGAGGTGACCAGTGGGACGGGCGCGGATTTTTCCATCACATCGCTGCCTGGCGTATCTAAAAAACAATTTTCCATCACCGAGGAAACGCTCGTCGCGCAGCGTCACTACCGCCTCCATATCACCCCCGTCGATGTCTCCACGCCCGGCGTCCTGTGTTTGCAAGTCCGCACTAATAGTGCCGATTCCCGTGATCAGGTTTTGCCGGTTTTCCTGCGCATCTCACCGCCAGCCATTGGCACTGAAGTTCCAGCCTTATGAAAGCCCATAGCGAGACACCGACAACTCACCGTTACCTGCTCCTCGCAGGTGGCTTGGTGCTTGTCGTGGCGGCGATATTCACCATCTGGAAATTGAAGGAATCCCAGCCGCCCGCCGACGTTTCCAAACCGCCCGCATTTGCCGGAACCTACCCGGACATGAATTTGGACGATCCCGCACCTTCCTTCGAGACACTGCGCTACGTCGCGGAAACTGGTGGCGATTCCCGCACCCGTGAGGTGGCCCTTGTCTGGCTCGATGAAGAAGCGCGACGCGCCCGACCACTCACTGCCATGCGTCAGGCGTGGCTGTTAGATATGTTGGGAAAAAACGGCCATGCCGCCTGGGACAATGAGTTCCGCCTCTGGCTTTTCAATTCCGCGTTCAACACGCTCCAAAACAGCCCAGATCAAGAACCATTCACACAGCTGCTGCACCGCCTTGCTCTCCACGATTCCGACCGCACCATGCGGCTCTATGCGCTCCAGCACATCGGGGTGCAACGTTCAAAAGATCATCTCCACGGTCAGCTAGCTGAGGAAATTTACGCTTCCCTGCTGATCCTCGCCTCCGAGCCAGAGGGGCAAGTGGCGGGAACGGCCATCGTTCTTTTAACCGAGTGGAGGGGGCAGGAAGAATCAGTCGATCCGGACATTCTCACGAAAGCCGTCGCCATTGCTGCTGATAACACCCGCTCCATCGATGTGCGCGTCACCGCCCTGCATGCTGCCGATTCGCGTGCGCTGCCATTGTCTCGCGATCTGGCGGTTGACTCCGAGCAACCTGTGATTCTTCGCAAGGCCGCCATCGCCAGCATCGGTCGTTACGGCGGTGAAGCGGATTTCTCCAGTCTGGAAAAACTCTCCAGTGAAAGCTTCCGCATCGCCCAAGCCGCCGATCCCGCGCGGCGCGCTATCGACGCGCGCCAAGCCAATCCATCCGCAGCAGATCCCGTCCCCTATTGATTCCCATCCCCCAACCCAATCCGAATATGAAACCACCAATCCGCATCCAATCGCTCGTCAGTGTGCTCGCGCTGGGAATCACCATTTTATCACCGACCCGCTCCGATGCGGACACCACGACACTTACGGCCAATGGCAATTGGACGGGTGGAAGCTGGGATAACGGTCAGCCCGGCACGGGTGACGATGCGGTCATTGGTGCTGGCGTCATCGCCACGGCCAACGGCGCGATCTCCGCATGGGACGGGACACTTGTGCTTGAGGCAGGTTCGCAGCTCTCCGTTTCGGGCAGCACCACGGATTTCATCGCCCCAGCCGGTGCGACTTCTATCTACTTCAAAAATGAGGCGGAAATTCTCGATCATTTCAAGTCGAGAACCCTGTCTGCCGGGATCATTCTTGATGGCGGCGGCGGCTTCCGAGCTCTTAGCAATGCGGCACACAACCAAAGCCGGACTTTTGCCGGCGAGATTTCAGGCAACGGCGGGTTCAGCCTCAACGGGACTAATATGGTCAGCTATTATTTTGCCCGCCCGAACTCTTTCACCGGTGGACTCGTCTTGGATGCAAAAGACCGCTACAACGTGCATTTTGGATCCCCAGGTTCCGCCGGGCAGGGTGATGTCACGGTGTTGCCAGCCGCCAACGGGCGCAGTGCCGCCATCCGGCTCGGCACGAACGATGTCTTCGCTCCCACGGCCACGCTCACGCTTAACGGCTCGGGCTGGAACAACACCAACGCCGGTTCCGCTTTCGCCTCCTCCTTCGGCGGGACCTCGGTGCGCATCGCCATGCAGACTTTCAACGCCAGGGTTTCTAGGCTCATCGTCGGCGGAATCGAGCAGCCGCCCGGTCAATATACCGGCACCTCCGGCAATTGGATCAGCGGCACCGGCATCCTCACTGTTCAGCCGGTCACCCCGGACAATCCGGTGATCGCCCGCCGTGACTCCAATGGCGATGTCCGGTGGTCGTGGAATAATCTGCCACCGACCAGCGGCCCGGATGTCAGCGTGGATATCTGGTTTGGGACCGATCCGAACACCCTCTCCCAAGTCGCCGCAGGCCAGCTCAACCTCACCGAATATGTGGTCAATGCAGCCACCGAGGGGATCTACTACGGGCGCATCGATTCCCACCTTGACGGAAATCCCAACGGCACACCGGCCACAGGCACCGTGTTCAGCTTCGTGGTGGAGGACGCGCCTCCCGGACTCACGCTGGAAGCCTGGTATGGGCTTTCAGAGCTCAATTCCATCCTTGCCCTCCAGCGTGAAGGCATCGCCATGCGCCCTGCGGATTGGGAAAGCGTTGCTACGACCCCCAGCTCGGAAAATCTCTCCGCAGGTTCGGGCGTGCGCATGCGCGGCTTGATCACCCCGGCCACCACCGGCGACTACACATTCCACATTGCGGGCAAGGGCAACGTCTCCCTCTGGCTCTCCACCGATGGCTCGCGTTTCAACAAACAGCGTATCGCATGGCACTACGAAATCACCAATCCCGGCCAATGGAACAAATTCCCCAGTCAGCAATCCGCTGCCATCCATCTGGATGCAGGCACCAGCTATTATCTGGAGTCGCAGGTGATGAGCGCGGCAGTCGGCGGCCACATGGGCATCGCCTGGAGTGGGCCGGGCATCCCGACCCCACAGATCATTCCGGCGGCCAGTCTCACCGCCTTGGAGGCCGATCCGCTCGATGAAAACGACAACAACCTCCCCGACTTCTGGGAGCAGCAGACCGGCCTCGATCTATCCGCCCTGCCGGGTGCGCTCTCTGAATACGGAGATCCCGACAACGACGGCATCACCAACTTCGACGAATACCTCTCCGCCGCGCTCGGCTCCAACCCGCTTCAAAAGGACGCGCTGGCCGATGGCATTACCCGCGAAACCTGGACCGAACTCGGCGGCTACCCACTCTCCGGCATCATATCCAAGCGCAACCGTTTCCTCAATCATCCCAACGAACATGCTCACGTCCCCGGCATCGATGATTCCGACCGCGGAGTCTCCTACGGTGCCCGCTACCGGGGTTTTGTAGTCGCTCCGGTCACCGGAGACTACCGGTTCTGGATCGCCGGAAACGACTACTGCGAACTCTGGCTGGCCGCTGGCTCAGTCCGTCACCCGAATACCAACCTCCCCCTCACCACCCGTTTTGGGAAACAGCGCGTCGCCCACAACCAGAACGGCCCGACCAACGGTTACCTTCGTTTCGATGATAGGCTGGCCCAGCGCAGCCGCATTATCCATCTCGTGGAAGGGCAGTCATATTTCATCGAGGTGCTCCATAAACAAGCCTCCGGTGGCGACCACGTTACCGTCGCCTGGCAGCCGCCCGGCCAGCCCCGCTCCATCCTTCCCGCCGCCGTCCTACTCGGTGACATCCCCAACGACGACGACCGCGATAACGACTGCCTGCCCGACTCATGGGAATCCTCCGTCGGCCTCAACCCCGCCGACGACGGCTTGATCGACCCCTCCCAAGGCGAATACGCCGATCCCGACGGCGACGGCCTCACCAACCTCGTCGAATTCCAGCACGGCACCAACCCCTTCTCCTCCGACACCGATGGCGACGGGTTTTCAGATCATGATGAAATTTTCTATTACCACACAGATCCCACGGTCTCCAACTTCCTCAATCCCGTTCTCATTGCCACGCCCGATCTCCGCCAATACACCACCGCCACCACCGGCAGTTGGAGCAACAGCGCGAACGGCTCGGTCAGCGCTGCGGACCGTCGCGGCGGAATCACCTACACGTTCAGCGTCACAGAACCTGGCGTCCATGAACTTGCCATCACCGGCGGAGCCATTTCCAGCACGCCTTGGTCGACCAAGCTTCTCAATCTCGTCCTCTCGCTCGACGAAGATCCGCCTTTCGCTACGGGAACCATTTCCAGCAAAAATGGCGCTCCCGGCACCCTCCGCGCCCTCACCCCATGGCTAGCTATCGGCCCCCACACCCTCACCATCTTTCATGACAATGTCCTCGCCGATCTTCACCTACGCTTGGATTCCGTAACCATCAGCCGCCTCGGCGGTGCCGATCTCGATGAAGATGGCATCCCGGACTGGATCGCTGCCAACGAGGCCGCTGCCAACAAAATGACCCGCGTGCCCACCCAGAGCCGCACCTCGCCACTCTCCATCGAAGGCATCTCCCGCCAGCTCTCCAGCACCACTCTCACTGCTCTCATGCCCGGTGCCTTGGAACCCGACGAAATCCCCGCCACCGCATCCATCAACGACACATTCTTCGCTGATGTCCCGCTTTCTCCCGACGGCGCAGTCACCCTCGCCACCAGCTTCCTCGGCGGCGTGATCACTGAAAAACACGACATCTCCTGGATCGCCACCAACCTCTTCGAGTTCGACCAATCCGATCTCCACATCCGCCAAGGCGACTCCCTCCGCATCGACGCATGGAGTGCCGCCGCAGCCGATGGACAGCCTTTCACCGTCACCCTCGAGGGCCTCCTACTCGAAGACGAAACCCAGAACACCACCCACACCTCCGGCCAGCCTCTGAGCGTTTCCTTCGAGACCGCAGGCACCTACACGCTGGTTGCCTCCCACGACAGCCAGACCACCACTGTCACCCTCCAAGTCCACAGCGCCGATTTCGGGCCGGCACACCTCGTCCACATAGGCCAACCGCGCCCATGGACTCCGCCCGTGCTCGGGGCCACCACCCTTGTCGAGGCCGATGAAAATCTCACCGCCATTGAAACCTCCGTCTCCGGCTCACGAACCTTCCAGATCGACACCGATGAGGCCGCCAACCACCACATCCTCGCCCGCCTGCCCGGCGGAATCGAAGGCGCACCCGCCGCCATCCTCGCCCGCGGCACTGTCCACGGTTTCGATACCGCTCAGGCAGACCGCACCCGCGATTCCCAGATCCTCCACCGCTACGACGACGGCACCTGGCTCACGCGCAGCACAGTCGTCGCAGTCAACCTCCCAGAAGGCGCCATCGTCCGTATCACCATCGCCGCTCAGGGAACCCTCTTCACCAATGGCTCCAACATCCTCGAACTCCGCGCGGAAGACTTCGACATCAACGGCATCGCCCACATCTACTACGAAAACAGCGGCGCTACGGCACCGAAGCTCTGCCATAGAGCCATTATTTTGATCGAACCATAATTTGCATCACCAAAAATTTCAAAATTCTAGCTCTTACCCATATGAAAATCGTCCTACTTGCCTCCATCACAGCATTGTTCCTGTTCCTCCACTCAGCAAAGGCACAGCAAGTCAACCCGTCCCCCGTTCCTGAAGATTGTGTTGAAATTGCCATAGGCCAGCCTGTTGCAAATAAAAGTGATACTCCCAAACCGGGCACCGTGATCAATGTTGATGGTACAGCCGAAGTTACCATCACCCTAACCCTGAGCGGAGAATGCATAAAAGCGGAAGGTCAGGTAATCGCAAGATCTGTAGTCGGCTCGAAAGAGAAGGGACCTCAAGAATACTATCTGGCAATCGGGGAAGAGGAGTCTGAAGTTAACCAGGATTTGACATTCAGCTTTGATCGGGAAGAGATCGCATACAGCAAGAAATGGAACTTCTACCTGAAGCCAAAAGGCAGCAGTAGCGAAACTTTTATTGATTTTATCGAATTTGAAGGGAAGTGCGATGATTGTGGGTGCGAGGTGACTGTTAAACAGGGCTGTTTCCTCGCCGATTTATTCACCCCGGCATCCAATGGAGGAATGACCAAGGGAACCCTCTATTTTTACGCTCCTGATTTCACATTTCCCGGACGCGCCGGCCTTACCGCCATCTTGCCACCAAGTTTCGCCGTCACCCGGGACGCGAATGGCCTCATCACCGAAATTGCCACCGACAATGGTGGCGTGATGGAAATCCAGGATGGCCCTACTCAGGACACGATCACCATAACCTACAAGGACGTGAACGACGTCGAATATCACAAGACTGTAATATCTCTGGTGGATGTCAGCGGAATCCCTCGGTTCCGCTTGGATACAACACGCACGGTCGAAAATATCGCTGAAACGACCACTCGTAATGAACAGTATGAAGACTCAAATGGTTCTACAGTCCTCCTGAAAGGCCAGATGAATGGCACAACTTTTGAACCCACTTGGCGCGAAATACTCCATGAGGACACCACTACTCCAGGTATCGAGATCAGAAGCACAACTACCGAGGAACGCCGCACTTTCAGCGATCCATGGGAATTTACCAGTGCCATCGAGGCCACTTGGGAAAACCAACTGCACGGTTGGGTCAAAACCAAGGAAGTAAACGACACAGACAGGACGGGACACATTGGTGCCAAACTCACATCCACATGGTCTTATTATCAACCCGGTGAAACCACCGGGCCAAGCGCCTCTATCGAAGGACTCGGTAAAATCAAACAATATATCCGGTATGACGGATACGAATCCTTCCACACCTACGGACTCCATTACGAAAGCGTCACTACACCCTACGCGGGAACAGCTGCTGGTAAGACCGTTACCAGCACTCACAATCCGGCTACCAACACCACCACGGTCGCGACTACCATCGGAAGCCAGATCACTGCCAAAACCGTAACTAAGAACGTCACCACCCCAAGAAGCAGCCACATCATCCGCGACACCTACACCGCAGATGGCCAGAGACTCACCACCACCACCCACTACAAAATGGAGGGTGATGACTTCATCCTCAAACCCATCCTGATCGAGCACCCGGATGGAACCCTCACAAAATATACGTACACCCGTCATCCTGGCGGTAGCTACACCACAGAGACCGATAACGGAGCAACTGACGATAACCTTACTGTCTCACAAGGCACCCGAACCACCACGGTTGTAAACTACCGTGGCACCACCATCCTCAGCCAGACCACCGCCATCGGCTACGGCATAGATACCACCGTTTTCTCCTCCATGGCCGTGACCTCCATCGACAGCATTGGTCGTGCGCTCGCCACCTCCTATCATTCGGTAGCCCCCACCATATCCGGCGAAGTCGCCGCCGCTTCCAACCCCGCTTGGACTACCACCACGCAATATAACTGCTGTGGCATCTCCAGCGAAACTGACATGCATGGCATTTCCACCTACTACGCCTATGACGGACTCAAGCGGCGCATCAAGTCTAACCGCCTGGGCGTCACCTCCGAAACCCACTACAACGGCCTCACCATGGATACCCATCGCTACACAGAAACCGTATCCGCCGGGCTCTCACCGGCACTCAATGGCAACTCGGCGACTTTGGTTTCCCGCAGCGTCACCAATCTGGCCGGCACCCAAAATGAATCATGGTCTCCAGATCCCACCAGCATAGCCGCCGGAGCCTTGGTGAAATCCTCATCCACCACCACCAGCTACCAGCCCGCCGCCGGGCTCTCCACCCGCACCGTCACCACTACCGCCGATAACTTCTCCCAAACCACCGACAGCTTCCTCGATGGACGCACCGCCACCACCTACGGCGACCTGTCACCCGCCATGCAATACGCCTACAGCGTCAACGCCACAGGAGAAGTCAACAGTCAATCCTACCTTGACGGCACCACCCTCAAGGAAACCACCACCTCCCAATCCGACTGGGCAGGCCGGACACTTCGTGTCGATTCCATGGACGGCTCCTTCGCCACCATGACCTACAACAACATCGGCCAAATGGTAAAATCCACCGACCCCGACGGCGTTGTTTCTCTCGTCGCCTACAACGCCGAAGGCGAGCAGACCATCACCGCCACCGACCTCAACAACAACGGCCAGATAGATTACGGCACCGATTCCGTATCCTCGTCCGAAACCGACCCAGCACTCGACGGCACCAACCCCGTCATGCGTTCCATCTCCAAGATCTGGCAACCCGGCGATACCAATCCCTCAGGCGGCACCATCGTTTCCACCAGCCTCCGCAGCCCCAGCGGACTCTTCAGCTCCAGCCAATCGCTCGGCGTCGCCAGCCCAACCACCTCCCTCACCACCCTCAATGGCGGCGGAAACTGGACGCAAAAATCCACCAGCCCCGACGGCACTTTCAGCCTCACCAGCTATTCGGGCGGACGCATGGACATCACCCGTATCTTTGAAGCTGGCGCAAACTCTGAAGTAGATGCTCCGATCAGCTTTACCGCCATACGTGATTCCAGCAACACCCCTCTCAGCGGATACGACGATTGGAACCGCCCCACCCACCAGCGCGACTCCCGCACCGGCGTCTCCACCACCGCCTACCTCAGCGACACCGCCGATGTCGTGAAATCAGTCACAGATCCCGGCAACCGCACCACCGCTTTTATTTACGATATCCGTGGTCGGCGCACTGAGATCGATGCCCCAAATACATCCGATCCTGCCGGAGCTGTGAACAACACCGACTTCGACAACAAAACCACCACCAGCTACAATCCCGATAGCACAGTTCTCGAAGTCTCCGGCGGTCAGACCTACCGCACCACCCACACCTACGATTACGCAGATCGTCAGATCAGCATGACCACCTACGGCACAGAAACCGCCACCACCAGCTGGGAATATTCCAGCACCCGCGGCTTCCTCACCGCCAAGCGCGATGCAGCTACCAAAGGAGCCGACTACACCTACACCTTCGCCGGTCGCCTGAAAACACGCACCTGGGCACGAGGGAAGCACACCCGTTATGATTACGACTCTGCCGGGCGCCTCGAACATACCCGCTACTTTACCGCAGCCTCTCAGGACACCGGCATCAACGTCGGCGACGATAGCGCCACCACACCCGATTTCTCCATCACTTACGACACGCTCAACCGCCCCGTGGAAACTAGCAACGGCCTCGCCACCACCACATTAGCTTACGACGCTAACCTCCGCCTCGACACCGAAACCATCGCCTACGACCTTGACTCCAGCGGCACCTCCGAATTCACCCGCATCATCGACCGCTCCCAAGACACACTCAGCAGGGAAAGCGGCTGGGAACTCAAAGACGGCATCACCATCGAGAACCAAGCCACGTATAACTACGGAGCAACCGACGGACGCCTCTCTCAAATCTCAAACCCCCAAATCTCAAATCTCCAATTTTCCTATCTCTACACTCCCAACTCATCGCTCCTAGCCACAGTCACCGGCCCCGCCCACACCGTCACCAATTTCTACGAAACCACCCGCAACGTGCTTTCTTCTAAGAAAAACAGTGCTGGCAGCACCGACGTTTCTGATTATACTTACTCTGTGAATGAAATCGGCCAACGCACCGCCCTCACCACCACGTTCGATCTGGGTTCGGTAGCTACCGGAAATCCTGGAAACGTTAGTTGGGGTTACGACTCCTTTGGTCAAATCGTCTCCGCCGACCACGCCATCCCCGGCCTCGACCGTGCCTACAAATATGACGAAATTGGAAATCGCTTCAAATCAGCAGAAGGCACCACTGACCCGGATGATGCAAGCGCCACAGGTTACTTAGCCAATGCCGTCAACCAATACACCGACATCGGCCCCGTCACTCCTTCCTACGACGATGACGGCAACGCCACCGCCTATCCACTTCCCAAACAGCTCACCGGGAACTCTAGTCTAGTTTGGGATGGAGAGAACCGCCTGATCTCCAGCACCGTCGGAACCAACACCACCACCTACCAATACGATTCCGGCAGCCGCCGCATCGCCCAAACCACATGCACCAATACCACGGTGTATGTCTATGACGGCTGGAATCCCATCTCGGAGTATACCCTTCAAAATTCAATCCTCACTCTTCACTCTTCCTATCTCTGGGGAATGGATCTCTCCGGCACCATGCAGGG
>Ga0209491_10000127_pt1 | contig 135065 bp, 148 predicted proteins | sample BON02_FD_187213 | JGI IMG/M metagenome (GOLD analysis project Ga0209491, IMG submission 187213) | Freshwater microbial communities from Lake Bonney liftoff mats and glacier meltwater in Antarctica - BON-02 (SPAdes) (version 2) | ecosystem: Environmental > Aquatic > Freshwater > Ice > Glacier... | reverse complement strand
ATTATCGCAACTTTTTGCTGGGTTAATTATATTATTAGGTGTTTATTTAGTGAATAGAGCAAGGTGAAATAGTTTTCAGTCGCAGTTTTCAGTTTTAATCCTCGAAATTCGGGTCTTTATTTTCTTTGAGAATCTCTCTTTTCTCTCTGTGAATCTTTGGATAATAACTTTTCACGCAAAGACGCAAAGGCGCAAAGAAAAGATTAGTTTTAAGTGACTTTATTTTCTTTGAGAATCTCTCTTTTCTCTCTGTGAATCTCTGTGTAATAACTTTTCACGCAAAGACGCAAAGGCGCAAAGAAAAGATTAGTTTTAAGTGACTTTATTTTCTTTAAGAATCTCTCTTTTCTCTCTGTGAATCTCTGTGTAATAACTTTTCACGCAAAGACGCAAAGGCGCAAAGAAAAGATTAGTTTTAAGTGACTTTATTTTCTTTAAGAGTCTCTCTTTTCTCTCTGTGAATCTCTGTGTAATAACTTTTCACGCAAAGACGCAAAGGCGCAAAGAAAAGATTAGTTTTAAGTGACTTTATTTTCTTTAAGAATCTCTCTTTTCTCTCTGTGAATCTCTGTGCAATAACTTTTCACGCAAAGGCGCAAAGGCGCAAAGAAAAGATTAGTTTTAAGTGACTTTATTTTCTTTGAGAATCTCTCTTTTCTCTCTGTGAATCTCTGTGTAATAACTTTTCACGCAAAGACGCAAAGGCGCAAAGAAAAGATTAGTTTTAAGTGACTTTATTTTCTTTAAGAATCTCTCTTTTCTCTCTGTGAATCTTTGGGTAATAACTTTTCACGCAAAGACGCAAAGGCGCAAAGAAAAGATTAGTTTTAAGTGACTTTATTTTCTTTAAGAATCTCTCTTTTCTCTCTGTGAATCTCTGTGTAATAACTTTTCACGCAAAGACGCAAAGGCGCAAAGAAAAGATTAGTTTTAAGTGACTTTATTTTCTTTGAGAATCTCTCTTTTCTCTCTGTGAATCTTTGGATAATAACTTTTCACGCAAAGGCGCAAAGAAAAGATTAGTTTTAAGTGACTTTATTTTCTTTAAGAATCTCTCTTTTCTCTCTGTGAATCTCTGTGTAATAACTTTTCACGCAAAGACGCAAAGGCGCAAAGAAAAGATTAGTTTTAAGTGACTTTATTTTCTTTGAGAGTCTCTCTTTTCTCTCTGTGAATCTCTGTGTAATAACTTTTCACGCAAAGACGCAAAGGCGCAAAGAAAAGATTAGTTTTAAGTGATTTTATTTTCTCTGTGAATCTCTCTTTCTCTCTGGGAATCTCTGGGTAATAACTTTTCACGCAAAGACGCAAAGAATATATTCGTGTAAATTGGTGTCTTCTCTATTTCTTATTATCTGTGAATCTCTGTATATCAAAAATCATCATAAAAAAAGAGAGTTAACAATTAAATGCTAACTCTCTATTCTATTTTATATACGCTATTTTCTCTTAAATAAATCTATTTAAAATCAGCTTTAGAAACACTTTCATTAATTTTTACTTCTTGTATTGTAAAATTCAAATCTAATGGTCCCATTTTTTGATTAATTGCATACGGAATCATAATTCCTTTTACTTCTTTGTAATCAGAATAAACAATAGGCACTTGAACATCATTTCCGTCAGGCCCTTTAACATTAGTTATTTCTTTTACTTTCAATCCGCTTGCAACATCGTAAAAAAGTTCTTTATCGTTAAATTTTAAAACGTAAGCATTTTTACCATCTAACGGCTCAATTCTCAATAAAACACCATCTTTATAATCTACATCTTCAAAAATTACATTTTTAGATTTTGCAATTGTAATTTCATCCGCAGTCATTTCTTTTCTTTGACCTTGCGCCTCTTGATAGCCTGTTTTACCATCAAAAATTGATTTCTGAAACGTTTGTCCCATTCCGGTTAATTCAATAGAACTCATATTTGGCGCCATAGACTTTGTAGTTAATGTTACGTCAATTCCTTGAACTTTTCCAGTAGCAACAATCATCATAGATTTTACAGCCATCACTTTTTCTTTACCACCAATTGCAGAAATATATTTATCTACAACAGAAGTAGCTGTAACACCATCAGGAATCGGCATTGTCATTTCTGGTTTATCTGTAGGATTTCCTTCTACATCAAAATAGTTAATCACATAATTACCTTCTTCTAAATTTTTTAGCACTTCAATACCTTTTCCAGTAATTACAATTCTAGCTTTATCACCTCTAAAATATTTAATTGCAGCATTTTGAACATCATCTAGAGTAACCGCTTTAATATTTTTGATGTAGTTTGCATAAAAATCTTCTGGTAAATTATAAAGTGCAATATTTAAAGCAAAACTAGCAATTGTTGTTGGTTTTTGAACATCCATCACAAAACCACCAATATATTCTTCTTTAGAATTTGCTAATTCTTCTGCAGTAACTTTTTGATATCTAATTTTATTGATTTCTCTTTGTAACTCAACAACAGAGCTATCTGTAACCATATTCCGCACACTTGCAGTTGCTCTAAAAGTACCTTTATTTCTGCTTTGTCTTAAGCTAGAATAAGAACCATAAGTGTATCCTTTATCTTCTCTTAAGTTCATAAATAAACGAGCAGTACCGCCACCACCAAGAATGTTACTTGCTAATAAGGCTGCGTAATAATCTTTGTCACCCAACGTTAAATCGATAGTATTTATAACAGCAATTTCTGATTGTACAGCATTTGGCATGTTAATAAAATTGATTTCTGTAGTAGCCACATTATCCACTTCTGGCATTGTATACGCAGGAATTACTCCTTTATTCCAATCAGAAAATAAAGAGGTAACTAATTTTTTGATTTCTTTTGCATTAATATCTCCTTCAATTACTAAATACGCATTGTTTGGTTTGTAATACGTATTGTAATTATTCAGTACATCTTGTAACGTAATTTTTTCAACACTTTCTTTGGATGTAAATTCACCAGAAGGATGATTTCTACCAAAAGTTAAAACATTTTCTACACGTCTTGCAATAGCAGTTACATTTTTCTCGTTCGACTTTAAACCATCTAAAGTAATTTGAACTTCTTTATCAAATTCCTCTTGCGTAAATTGAGAATTTTTCACACCATCTGCCATCAATCCTAAAATTTCTGGAAAATATTTTTTTAATGATGATGCATAAGCTCCAGAACTACCAAAATTTACGCTAGCTCCTAAAAAATCTACTTTTTCGTTAAAATCATCTTTGCTAATGTTTGTTGTTCCACGTCCTAATAAACTTCCCATCATTCCAGAAACTCCAGCAATTTCACCTTCAAAATAAGGTTTATTATCAATCGTTAAAATGGCAGATGCTCTTGGCAACTTGTCATTTTCTACCATAATTACTTTTAAGCCATTTGGCAACGTAAACATATCTGGTTTGCCTAATTTAATTACAGGATCTGGTCCTGGTTTTGGCATTGTACTTCTATCTATTTGTGCATTAACAGCTACTGTGCATAAAAAAAGAGCTATTAATGATAAAATTTTTGTTTTCATAATTTGTGTCTTATTGTTAAGAAATCAATCTACGATTATACTTATTATTTTTTTTCTGGTAAATATTCTAAAATTAATCGCTGATTAGGATTCAAATATTTTTTTGCTACAGCTCTGATTTCTTCTCTTGTAATAGATCTAAAAATATCAATTTCTGTATTAATTAAATTTGTGTCTCCATACAAAACATGAAAAGTTGCTAAAGAACCTGCAATACCTTCTACACTAGAATTAGAGTTTACAAAATTGTTTTCAAACTGATTTTGCAATTTCTGATAATCTTTTTCTGAAATTAATTCCGTTTGTATTTTTACAATTTCTTCATCAATTTCTGTAATCAAATCTTCTAATTTTGTGTCACCTTGAGGCAAACCAAATAAAATATACGTTCCGTAATCTTCTTGACTCGCATTAATTGCACCCGCTTGTAATGCCATTTTTTTCTCATCAACTAATTTTTTGTATAAAACAGAACTTCTTCCTGTACTTAAATAAGAAGAAATCATATCTAAAACTCTAGAATCTCTAGTTTTCATAGACGGAGTTCTATACGCTGCCATAATTGCAGGAATTTGGATGTTTGGATCATAACCTTTAGCCGTCATAGCTGTTGTGATTGGATCTTCCTTCGGGAAATCTTTAGAAATTTCTTCTCCACGTGGAATTGGACCAAAATAATCTTCAATCATTTTTTTGGTTGATGCAACATCAATATCACCCGCAACAACTAAAGTTGCATTATTGGGTACGTAAAACTTTTTGTTAAAAGCGATAAATTCTTCTAAAGTAGCTGCATCTAAATCTTCCATTTTACCGATAGTAGTTCCTTTATACGGATGCTTTTTAAAGATATTTTCTTTAACAAATTCTAAAAAACGAGAATATGGTTGGTTGTCTACACGCAATCTTTTCTCTTCTTTTACAACTTCGTTTTGTGTATCAACACCACCTTGTCCAATAATTGGGTGTAATAAACGTTCAGATTCCATCCAAAGACCAAGCTCTAATTTGTTTGATGGAAAAATCTCGTAATAATACGTTCTATCATCTGTAGTGTTGGCATTATTTCTACCACCGTTAGAGGAAACGATTTTAAACCATTCTCCCTTTCCAATGTTTTTTGTTCCTTCAAATAATAAATGTTCAAAGAAATGCGCCATTCCTGTTCTTCCAGGTTGCTCATCTTTTGCACCAACATGGTACATTACAGAGGTAACTACAACTGGTGCAGAAGTATCTTTGTGTAAGATAACATGCATACCATTGTCTAATTCATACTCTTCAAAATCAACTTTTTGAGCATTTACAGAAAACGCTACAAAAAATGCGATAGCAAGAGTTGCAATACTTTTTTTCATTCTATTTTTCATTTAGTTAGTAATTAGTCTGTGAGTTTGACGCTGAAAGTTTCTGTTTGTTACATAATATTCTCGGCGAAATATCAGAATTTCATCAAAAATAAAACTATTAATGAGAAATCTGCAATAAAATCAAAATTATTCCGTCTGTTTTGATGAATTTATTTGTCATCAGAAAAAAAAGAATCCATTTTTTGTAAAAACTTTTCTTAAATAGATGGAATTAAAAAAGAAGCTAAAGCTACAATCTAATCAATAGCGCTAAAGGTCTGTATCCGTGATGGTTTATTTTTTAAGAATCTTTATTTGCCAATGTTGTAGGTTTTTAAAAAATATGTATATTTGCACCCGCATTTTAACGAAATAAAGTGCGAAATAGTTTAAGCTAATATAAAATTAACAGTATGTACGCAATTGTAGAGATAGCAGGGCAGCAGTTTAAAGTAGCAAAAGACCAAAGAGTATACGTTCACCGTTTACCAGAAGCAGAAGGATCAGAAGTAACTTTTGATAATGTATTGCTTTTAGGAGACGGAACAAGTATAACAGTTGGCGCCCCAGCTATAAAAGGAGCCGCAGTAACGGCCAAAATTTTAAATCACCTTAAAGGGAACAAAGTAATTGTTTTCAAGAAGAAAAGAAGAAAAGGTTACCAAAAGAAAAACGGTCATCGCCAGTACTTAAGCGAGATTTTAATTGAATCTATTGCTGCATCTGGAGCAACTAAACCTGCTAAAAAAGCCGCTCCAAAAAAGGAAGAAGCTAAAGTAGAAGAAAAAGTTAATAAAAAAGAAAAATCTGACGATTTAAGTTCTATGACTGTTGCAGAATTAAGAGCAATAGCAAAAGAAAAAGGTGTCGAAGGTTATTCTTCTATGAAGAAAGCTGAATTAGTAACAGCTTTAAGTTAATAAAAATTCAATTTTAAAACCATAATATCATGGCACATAAAAAAGGAGTCGGTAGTTCAAAAAACGGTAGAGAGTCAGAATCGAAACGTTTAGGAGTTAAAATTTTTGGAGGACAAGCTGCAATTGCAGGAAACATTATTGTTCGTCAAAGAGGAACAACTCACAATCCAGGTGAAAACGTTTACATGGGTAAAGATCATACTTTACATGCAAGAGTTGATGGAGTTGTGGAATTCCAAAAGAAAAGAAATAATAAATCTTATGTTTCTGTAACGCCTTTTGAGGCTTAAGAAATAAGATTCTTATATTTTATAAACGCTCAAACATTTATTGTTTGAGCGTTTTTTTGTTGTCTAAACCAAATTCATAGTTTTAATTTCTTTGATTATTCCTTATTGTTCGTACTTTTACTTTATGAAATTTTTGTATCGAATAGCTGTTTTTGTGGCGTCTTTTCTCCTACCGTTTTTTGCGTTTTTTAGCAAAAAATTAAAACTATTTGTTGATGGAAGAAAAGAAACATTCTCCAAATTAGAAAGTTTAAGTTCTTCGGATAAAACAATTTGGATTCACGCTGCATCTTTGGGTGAGTTTGAACAAGCAAGACCAATTATAGACCAATTAAAAAGGGATTATAATCAATATAAAATTGTAGTTACTTTCTTTTCGCCTTCTGGGTATGAAATTAGAAAAAATTATAAGTTAACTGACGTTACTTGTTACTTGCCTTTAGATAGTAGAAAAAACGCAAAGAAGTTTGTCGAAAAAGTAAATCCCACTTTAGCGATTTTTGTGAAGTATGAATTCTGGCCAAATATTTTGGACGAATTAAAAAGGAAGAAAATCAATACGATTTTAGTTTCTGGAATTTTAAGAGAAAAACAAATTTTCTTCAAATTTTATGGCGGATTTATGCGAAAAGCACTAACCGCTTTCCATCACTTTTTTGTGCAGGATGAGAATTCGAAACAACTATTAGAGTCCATCAATTTTAAAAATACAACTGTTTCTGGTGACACTCGTTTTGATCGCGTTTCAAAGATTTTAGAACAAGACAATCAGCTTGATTTTATTGACGAATTTAAGAACAATCAATACACACTTGTTGCCGGAAGTACATGGAAACAAGATGAAGAAATCTTGGTGAATTATATTAATACCAGCACATCAACAAATGAAAAATTTATTATTGCACCTCATAATATTAAAGCTGATGCAATTTTAGAATTACAAAACTCCATCAACAAGAAAGTAGTTTTGTTTTCCGCAAAAGCGGATAAAAACCTAGCAGAATACCAAGTTTTAATTATTGATACTATTGGTATTTTAACCAAAATTTATTCGGTTGCAGATGTTGCGTATGTTGGTGGTGGATTAAAAACGGGTTTACACAATATTTTGGAACCCGCAACTTTCGGAATCCCGATTGTAATTGGAACTCAATTCGAAAAGTTTAAAGAAGCAAAAGATTTGGTAGCTTTGCGAGGTTGTTTTTCTATCGAAAATCAGCAACAATTTTCTGGAATTTTAGACAAGCTAAAAGATGACGATGATTTTAGAAAATCAGCTGGAAAAATTAACCACAATTATATTCAGCAAAATGTTGGAGCAACAGATTTAATTATGAATTACGTAAATAATAAATTGAACTAAATGACAGTTCGAGTGATTTCGATTTTTTATCGAAATGGTATTGAGAACATAAAAATTAAACTATGGAAATTATTTTACAACCTTGGGCTTGGTATGTTGGCGGTCCATTAATTGCGCTCATTTTATTCCTAATGTTCTATTATGGAAAAGCATTCGGCGTTTCATCAAATTTAGAAACTTTTTGTACCATAGGTGGCGCAGGAAAAGTGTCTGATTATTTTAAAACGGATTGGAAATCCAGAAAATGGAGTTTAGTTTTTGTAGTAGGGATTATTATTGGAGGCTATCTATCATCAAATTATTTAATGAGCACGCATGCAATTGATTTGAATCCGCAAACGGTTGCTGATTTATCAGAAATTGGTTTTGAAAATGCTGGCGATACGTATTTACCACAAGAGATTTTTGCAACAGAAAACATTTTCACTTTAAAAGGATTTTCTATTTTGATTGGCGCCGGAATTTTAATTGGTTTTGGAGCACGTTATGCTGGCGGTTGTACCTCTGGGCATTCCATTACGGGAATTAGCAATTTGCAATTACCGTCACTGTTGGCTACAATCGGCTTTTTTATTGGCGGTATTATTATGACTTGGTTTATTATTCCGCTGTTATTCTAAGAAGTATCACAATTCAAAACAAAATGTCTGGTCGAGCGCCGTAAAGACCTAAATTAAAACTTAAATCATCAAAATGAAAAACATAAAATTTTTACTATTCGGAATCTTATTCGGAATTATCTTAAGCAAAACAGAAGTCGTTTCTTGGTACAGAATTTATGAAATGTTCAAGTTCCAATCGTTTCACATGTATGGCGTTATTGGAAGTGCAATTGCAATCGGAATTGTTTTAATGCAATTGTTCAAAAAAGGAATTGTAAAAGATTATTTAGGAAACCAAATAGAAATTAAAGACAAGCAAAAAGGAGTAATAAAAACAATAGTTGGCGGAACAATTTTTGGTTTGGGTTGGGCGTTAGTAGGCGCTTGTCCAGGACCAATGTTTGTGTTAATTGGTCACGGAACAACAGCAATTTTAGTTGTGCTTTTTGGTGCAATTTTGGGCGCTTTTTTCTATGGATTGTTGAGTAAGAAACTTCCGGATTAAAAAGAGAAAATGAGCAAATTAATAGACAATTTTGGACGACAAATAGAGTATGTGCGCTTGGCAGTAACCGATCGTTGTAACTTGCGTTGCCAATATTGTATGCCAGCTCACGGAATTGATATTGTAGACAGAAAAGAGTTATTAACCTACAAAGAAATGTACAGAATTGTACGTGTTTTAACAGAGTTAGGCGTTAAAAAAGTGCGTTTAACTGGTGGCGAACCGTTTGTTCGTAAAGATTTTGTCGGTTTTTTAGAAATGCTTTCTTTTAATGATTTACTGGAAGATATTAATATTACAACGAATGGTGTATTAATTGCAAATTACATTTCAACATTAGAAAAGTTAAAAAAAGTAAAGAATATTAATTTGAGTATTGATAGTTTAGTTGCTGATAAATTCAATAAAATTACACGAAGAAATGCTTTTGACGATGTTTTTAAAACGATGGAACTATTAGAAAAATCTTCATTGAATCTAAAGCTAAACATTGTTGTGCAATCTGGAATAAATACAGACGAAATTTGTGATTTTGTAAGATTGACAAAAGATAAAAATATGGCTGTTCGGTTTATTGAAGAAATGCCTTTTAATGGAAAAGGGCAACGTGAAATGGAAGAAAACTGGACGTTTACCAAAATACTAAATGAAGTAAAATCGCAATTTGAATTTCAAGAGATTCAATCTGAAAAATCATCAACATCACGAAATTATTCTATTGAAAACCACAAAGGAACTTTCGGAATAATTCCTGCTTTTACAAGGACAATTTGTAATGATTGCAACCGAATTCGAGTAACATCCACAGGGACTTTTAAAAATTGTTTATTTGATGATGGCGTTTTTAACTTACGAGATTTTATAAGAAATGGTGCAAACAATGAAGAACTAAAAGATCTGTTTTTAACTTTAGTAAAAGAAAAACCAGAAAATGGTTTTATTGCAGAAGCGAATAGAACGAAAGGAGAAGTTTCGGAAAGCATGAGTACTATTGGTGGGTAGAAAAGCCCATCTTTAATCTTCCCGAAGGGAAGAAATACGGTTGTGTTTTTTGTTGTGGAAGTTGGTTTTTCTTTTCAATAATTTATCTTAATTAAACTTTAAACAATTAAAAAATGAAGAAAGAATTCAAACTAGAGTTGACCTTGAAACAAAAGCTCTTTATTATGATTCCTGCAACCGTAATTTATGGTTTAGTTTTATATTTATTAGGGTCTGATGAAAGTTTAAAAACTATAGCTTTTCAAGCTATAATTTGGGGAGTTTTATTTACTCTTTTTCTTGTTTTTTTATTTCCGTGGATTATGAAAAAACTACTTGGAAAAAGGATTGATAATATTAAGCCAGAATTATTTGAACATGAACTTATCGAAGACGCCATTTTTGCAAGTTTATTCAAAGGATTTGAAGGTGTTGGCGGTAAGATATTCTTAACCAATACAAGATTAGTGTTTAAAAGTCATTCTTTAAATATTCAAGCAGGTCAGACTAATATTAATTACACCGAAATTGCGGAAGTAAGAGAAAGAAAAACCATGAAAGTTATTAATAATGGAGTCAATTTAATTACAAAAGATGGAAAAGAATATCATTTTGTTGTTAATGATAGAGATGCCCAAATACAAAAAATTAAGAATAAAGTAACTTAATAGTTTATCAAAGCTTGGTTGTTTGTCTGTGGAAACAAAAGTATTAAAAATTAACACCTCAACAATTACACAATTTAAAAAATGATAGCAGTAGAAGAAGCAAAAAATATAATTCTAAATTCAACTCAAGATTTTGGTGTAGAAGAAATTCCGTTTTTAAAATCTGTTGGTAGAATTTTAAAAGAGGCTGTTTTTGCAGATTCTGATTTTCCGCCATTCAATCGTGTTGCAATGGACGGAATTGCAATTAATTTCCAGCAATTCAAAAACGGACAAAGAGAATTTAAAATAGAAGGAATTCAAGCTGCTGGAAGTGAACAAATTTCATTGAAGAACTCAGAAAACTGTATTGAAATAATGACTGGTGCAGTTTTATCAGAAAATACAAATGCTGTTATTAGATATGAAGATTTAGAAATTAATAATGGATTTGCAACAATTTTACAAGAAGGCATCTGCGATGCCCAGAATGTCCATTCTAAAGGAAAAGACAAAAAGCAAGGCGATATTTTAATTCATAAAAACATCATTATTTCTGCCGCAGAAATAGGTGTTTTTGCAACAGTTGGAAAATCGAAAGTTTTAGTCGCAAAACAACCAAAAGTGTTAATTATTTCTACTGGTGATGAATTAGTTGAAGTTGATGAAATTCCGTTGCCACATCAAATTAGAAGAAGTAATGTTTTTACGTTGGTTTCACTTTTAGAACGACTACATATTGAAGCAGAAACGGCTCATATTTCTGATGAAAAATCGGTTTTGAAAGTAAAAATAGAAGGTTATTTAAAAGAATTTGATGTTTTGTTATTTAGCGGCGCAGTAAGTAAAGGAAAATTTGATTTTTTACCCGAAGTTTTTGAAGAATTAGGAGTCCAGAAACTATTCCATCAAGTTGCTCAAAGACCAGGAAAACCTTTTTTCTATGGAAAAACAGATTCTTGCAATGTATTTGGATTTCCAGGAAATCCAATTTCTACATTTGTAAATTGTTTGGTGTATTTTTATCCTTGGTTTTACAAATCAGTTGGATTACAAATCAAAGAAGAAACAGCAATTTTAAGCGAAAATGTGAATTTTAAACCTAATTTAACGTATTTTTTACAAGTAAAACTAGAGAATAAATTTGGTCAATTAGTTGCAGTTCCAATTTTAGGAAATGGTTCTGGAGATTTAGCAAGTTTAGTAAATGCAGACGGGTTTATTGAGTTGCCAAAAAGTAAAAGTGAGTTTAAAAAAGGAGAATTTTATACGTTAATTAGATATCGAAATTAATTTTTTGAAATATTAATATTTTATTCCAGAAAGGGTTCAAAACCTTTTCTGGGTTGTTTGCGAGTGAGTAGAATTAAAATCGATAATCAATTTGTTAAATTATAATAATAGTATTAAGATTTCCAGACCTGATAGGTTTCTAAATTCCGTCAGGCATAAAATTGTAGTAATTTCTCTCACAATTACACTTTCTGGATTTTCACAATCTGTTCCAAATAAGTTTTCTCAACTTTCTGCACCAATTAAAACGTGGGTTTTACTGCATCCTTTTAAGGCGAAAAAAGCACAACAAATCTCTATTGAGGCAAATCGAGTTTCAGATTCAATAAAAAAATCAAATGTTTTAGATGGTAATGCTTCTGGCGGACAAGTAGACGCATTTAGACATGGATATTGGATGGCAAGATTGCATCAAGAAATTGGAAAAAGCGCAGCTAAATCTTTAGGAAAAGCGCACGAAAAAGAAAACAAGCTGATGTTCGAAAAGCGTAAATCAGAAGACGAAATTTTACCAGACCAACCATCTAAAAAAATGGATTTATTTAACAATGAAATTGGTTTAAGTTTGATTTCTAAAGACAGCAAAACACCAAAATCAGGTTTACTATTTAGAGTAATCAATTCCGTTTTAGCTGGCGAAATGAAAATCATCAAAAAAGACAAAAAAGGAAACTTTTTACGTTGTGATGGAACACAAATAGTAGCATCAGAATTGAATGGGAAATGGGAAAATGAAAAGTGTTTAGTTTCTTCTAATCAATCGATTGAGTAACTTATTTATAACAGTTCTAAATATTTAGTAAAACAAACCCTATTCTTTGTTTTGTTTTGCTTTTCGTTGTAAATTTGTACTCTATTCTAACTAATTAAAAAACACAATGAGCGGAATTTTAAATTCTTCAATAGGAAGAAAGTTTGCCATGGCATTATCGGCATTTTTCCTTATGATTTTCTTACTACAGCATTTTTCTATTAATATTTTATCCGTTTTTTCACCAGATACTTTTAATGAAGTATCGCATTTTATGGGTACATTTTGGATAGTCCAGTATATTTTGCAGCCAATTTTAATTCTTGGTGTAATTTTTCACTTTGTGATGGGTTTTGTTTTAGAAATTAGAAATCGCAATGCGAGAAAAATTAGTTATGCAAAAAATAACGGAAACGCAAATTCGTCTTGGATGAGCAGAAATATGATTTGGAGCGGATTGGCAATTTTAGGATTTATTGGTTTGCATTTTTATGATTTTTGGTTTCCAGAAATTAATACAAAATTCATTCAAGGTGATATGTCTGGATTGTTACCCAATGGAGATTTTAGATATTTTGAAGAATTACAACACAAATTTGTAGATACTTGGCGAGTTGTTTTATATTGTGTTGCATTTGTGTTTTTATCATTGCATTTATTGCATGGTTTTAATTCTGCTTTTCAATCTGTTGGCGCAAATAATAAATACACAAAAGGATTGCAGGGATTTGCGAAAGTATATGCCATTGGAATTCCGTTAGGATTCATTTTTATCGCATTATTTCATCACCTTAATCACTAAAAATAGCGTTTATGGCTTTAGATTCAAAAATACCAGAAGGTCCACTAAAAGATAAGTGGACAAATCATAAAAATAGCATCAATTTAGTAAATCCAGCAAACAAACGTTTAATAGATGTTATTGTAGTGGGAACAGGTTTAGCAGGTGGTTCTGCCGCTGCAACTTTGGCCGAATTAGGTTACAATGTAAAAGCATTTTGTTTTCAAGATTCGCCAAGAAGAGCACATTCAATTGCAGCTCAAGGAGGAATTAATGCAGCAAAAAATTATCAAGGAGATGGAGATTCTATTTATAGACTATTTTATGATACTGTAAAAGGTGGGGATTATAGATCTCGTGAATCTAACGTTTATAGATTAGCAGAAGTTTCTGCAAACATTATTGATCAATGTGTGGCACAAGGAGTTCCTTTTGCGCGTGATTATGGTGGTTTGTTAGATAACCGTTCTTTTGGTGGCGTTTTGGTTTCCAGAACTTTTTATGCGAAGGGACAAACAGGTCAGCAATTATTATTGGGTGCCTATTCTGCAATGAATCGTCAAATAGGACGAGGAAAAATAAAAATGTACAACAGGCATGAAATGTTGGACGTTGTTGTGGTTGATGGAAAAGCAAGAGGAATTATTGCACGGAATTTAGTAACTGGAGAAATTGAGCGTCATTCTGCGCATGCGGTTGTTATTGGAACTGGTGGTTACGGAAACGTATTTTTCTTATCTACAAATGCAATGGGAAGTAATGTAACGGCAGCTTGGAAAGCACACAAACGTGGCGCTTACTTTGCAAATCCATGTTACACGCAAATTCACCCAACATGTATTCCTGTTTCTGGAGATCATCAATCTAAATTAACCTTAATGTCTGAATCATTACGAAATGATGGACGAATTTGGGTTCCTAAAAATTTAGATGATGCTAAAGCAATTCGTGAAGGGAAGAAAAAACCGACTCAATTAACGGAAGAAGAAAGAGATTATTATTTAGAAAGACGTTATCCTGCATTCGGGAATTTAGTGCCACGTGATGTTGCCTCAAGAGCAGCAAAAGAACGTTGTGATGCTGGATTTGGAGTAAATGCAACTGGTGAAGCGGTATATTTGGATTTTGCTGCAGCTTTTATGCGCTACGGTAAAGAAGAAGCGCAAGTAAAACACTTGGATGCGAATGACGATAAATTGGTTCGTGAATTAGGACAAGCAGTTGTCAAAAATAAATACGGAAACTTGTTTCAGATGTACGAGAAAATCGTTGATGAAAATCCGTATGAAACACCAATGATGATTTATCCAGCTGTACATTATACAATGGGTGGCGTTTGGGTAGATTATAATTTACAAACAACAGTTCCTGGTTTGTACGCAATTGGAGAAGCTAATTTCTCTGATCACGGTGCAAACAGATTAGGAGCATCTGCATTAATGCAAGGTTTAGCTGACGGATATTTTGTGTTACCCTATACAATTGGTGATTATTTATCGCACGATATTAGAACAGGAGAAATTTCTACAGATTCACCAGAGTTTGCATCCGCGGAAAAAGATGTCCGTGATAATATTGAGCATTTAATCAACAATAAAGGAACACATTCTGTAGATTATTTCCACAAACGTTTAGGGAAAATTATGTGGAATAAATGTGGAATGTCAAGAAACACGACTGAATTAAAAGAAGCGATTGATGAAATTTCTGCATTAAGAAAAGAATTTTGGAAAGATGTTAGAGTTCCTGGTTCGGAAAATGAACTTAATGAAGAATTAGCAAAAGCTGGACGTGTAGCAGATTTCTTGGAATTAGGAGAATTGTTTGCAAAAGATGCTTTGAATAGAGAAGAATCTGCTGGTGGCCATTTTAGAGAAGAACATCAAACAGAAGACGGTGAAGCACAAAGAAGAAAAGAATTTCAATTTGTGTCTGCTTGGGAATACAAAGGTGCCCCAAAAGATGCTGTTTTGCATCAAGAAAATTTGACTTACGAGAATATTGAAGTTAAGGAGCGGTCTTATAAATAATTGAGTTAATGTGTTATTAAGTTATTTTGATAAATAAGTTATGAAGTGAGTAGTTTCAAATCGTTTGAAGAATTAGGTTGCTGGAAAGCAGCAAAAGAATTAAGACAGTTTGTATCGAAAATTATTATTGCTAAATTACCAAAAGATGAAAGATACGCATTAACAGATCAGATTAGAAGATCATCAAGGTCTGTGGGAAATAATATTTCTGAAGGATATGGAAGATTTCATTATCAAGAAAATATTCAATTTTGTAGAATTGCAAGAGGTTCTCTTTATGAGACTTTAGATCACGGAATTATAGCTTTAGATGAAAATTATATTTCTGAAATTGAATTTAATGAATTAAAAGCAATACATAATAAAACACTTCTAATATTAAACGGATATATAAAATATCTTAAGTCGCAAAAGAAGTAAAATAACATGGAGTTTGATTGGAAACAATCACTAAATAACTCTTTTTTTAAATAACACAATAACAAAAATAGCAGAGCTATGAAGTTAACACTGAAGATTTGGAGACAAAAAAATAAAACAGATAAAGGAAAAATGGTTGATTATAAAATCAGCGATATTTCTCCAGATATGTCTTTCCTTGAAATGCTAGATGTATTAAATAATAAGCTGATTGAAGAGGGAGAATCGCCAGTCTCTTTTGATCACGATTGTAGAGAAGGTATTTGTGGTTCTTGTTCATTATTTATTAATGGAGAAGCGCATGGACCAGACAGATTAGTTACTACGTGTCAATTACACATGCGTAAATTTAAAGATGGTGATTTGATTACTATTGAGCCATTTAGAGCAAAAGGTTTTCCTGTAATTAAAGATTTAGTGGTTGATAGAAGTTCTTTTGATAGAATTCAGCATGCTGGAGGTTTTATCTCTGTAAATACTTCAGGAAACACACAAGACGCAAACTCAATACCTATTAACAAACACGATGCAGATCATGCTTTTGATGCAGCAACTTGTATTGGTTGTGGTGCTTGTGTAGCGAGTTGTAAAAATGCTTCTGCGATGTTATTTGTAGCGGCAAAAGTGTCTCAATATGCGTTATTGCCACAAGGTAAAATTGAAGCGACAGACCGTGTGTTAAACATGGTAAAACAAATGGATGATGAAGGTTTTGGTAACTGTACAAACACAGGAGCTTGTGAGGTAGAGTGTCCGAAAGGAATTTCTTTAGAAAACATAGCAAGAATGAATCGTGAGTATTTATCTGCTACTTTAGAAGGGTAAAACAATTTTCAGTCGCAGTATTCAGTTGTTCAAAAAGTAAATTTGCGTTATTGCGAGGCTGTCTGCCGAGGTAGAGCGTTTTTCACGACGAAGCAATCTCTCTATTAAAAAGATAGAGCAATTTTATTGAAAAAAACAAAAATCCCAAAACTAATTTAGTTTTGGGATTTTTGTTTTTAATCAGCTTTTTACAATGTTAACATCTTAATTAAAGTCTATTTTTTTATCGAAATAGTATACTTGGATTTAGGATATTTATAAAAAAAAGCATCAAAATAGCACAGGTTAAAAATTGAAAAAAAACAATATAAATACTTGTTAAAATCATTATTTTTTCTTCTATATTTAAACATTGGAAATATCATAATTCATTTTAGATGAATTACTTGAGCTATAAAAACCCCTGTTTGAAAATTAAATAAATAAAAATCTTGCAAATAATGTATCACTTAAAAGTACTGCTTATGTAAATAAACAACAACCAAACAGAGGAAAGTATGCAAAAGTAATCTTTTTTCTACAAGTTTTTGAAGAATTTAGACTTGTTTATTCATTTAAATCTCCACAAAATTAAATAATAATTAAAATGTTATATTATAAAAAAAGTAATATTAAGTCTAGTATTTGTTTTTGCAACAGGAACAAGTTTTATGAATGCGAATTCTTCTGATTCAGAAGAAGTGATAATGGAAACACCTGAAGCGGCTGAGCTAGTTCAAGTAGCTGGTTGTGCAAGAAGTTGTGTGAATTGGGCTCAAGGTTTAGTTTTTGAGTTTGCAGATAGTAATAATGAAAACCCAAATGATTATCAATTCTATATGGATGTTTACATGAGATATTATAGCGGGTGTATTAGAGGATGTTAAAATGTTTAATAAATACTCTACAACTTCAGTACGAAATTGTAGAGTATTTAGATTTAAAAAAAAGATGAAAACTTACTTAATAACTTTTGTATTATTTTGTTCTTACACTGTTTTTTCACAAAACATTGAAGGTAAAATAACTTATATAGCAAGTACTAAAAAAGCATTAGATTATAGAAATAATAATGATAATGGAAAAGGTGATTTGAAAATAAAAAATGATGTAAATGAAATTTACAAAAAAGCTAAAGATGTAGAAGTAATTTTGAGTTTTAATGAACTATTATCTGAATATTATGTAATTGATAAACTAGAAGTAGGAAATGAAAAAAACTTAAATATAACTCATATCATGGCTGGTAGTGAAAAAAAATATTATACATCAAATTCATTTTCTGGATATGAAAGTAATACTTTAGATTGCTATATATTAGGTGAATGTTTTTTAATAGAAAATACGCTACCAAAGTGGGAATTATTGCAGGCTACAAAAGATATAGGTGGTTTTCTATGTTACAGAGCGATATTAAAAAATCCAAAAACAGGTAAACCTAATTTGGAAGCATGGTACACACCAAAAATACCTTATCAATACGGAGTTATGAATTATTTTGGCTTGCCAGGTCTTATCTTGGAAATTAACAAAAACACTTTTTCCATTACCGCTATTAAAATAGAATTAAACCCAAAAGAAAAAATAGAAATTGGAGAACCGCAAAAAGTTAAAAAAATAACCCAAAAAGAGTTTAAAGCTATGACAAGAAAAGCAATACCAGAGTTTTATAAGAAAAACTAATTATGAGAAACCATCTTTTATTTATTTTTCTGCTGTTTTTTTTATCAACAATTTTTCCCAAAATATCACCCTAAAAGGCACTGTAAAAGACAGCCTTTAAAATCCATTAACCTATGCTAACGTAATTGCTAAACCAAAAGATGTATCTAAAAACATACAGTTTGCAATTTCAGATAATGAAGGGTATTACAGATTGCTATTCAAAAAACGAGATACTGTAACTATTAGTATTTCATATTTAAGATACAAGCCAATCGATTATCAATTTATAGCAAATGCAGATGCTACAAAAAACTTTTCGCTAATTCAATCTGAAGAGCAATTAGGTGAAATTATTATAGAAATGCCTGTGACCGTTCGTGGCGATACCACAACCTATAAAACTGATAAATTTATTGATGGCAGTGAGCGAAAACTTAAAATAATAGAAATTAACCACTTATTAAATTATTAAAACGTTAAATAACGTTAATTTTTTTGCCCATTTCATTTTTTTTTTTTCTATTTTTAGAAAATCAAATTGAAATAACTCATTTGGAATGAGAAATATAGAATAAAAACCCCTGTTTGAAAATTAAATAAATAAAAGTCTTGCAAATAATGTATCACTTAAAAGTACTGCTTATGTAAATAAACAACTCCCGAAGTCTCGAGACAAACAGAGGAAAGTAATACAAAAGTACTATTTTTTTCTACAAGTTTTTGGAGAACTTTAAACTTGTTTATTCATATAAATCTTCACAAAATTTACTTTTAAATTGTACTTAACATTTAAATTGAGTGCACAAATTACAATAATTATGAAAAAAATACTATTAGCATTAGTTTTTGTTTTAGTAACAGGAACTACATTTATGAATGCGAATAATGAGGAAATTAAATTTGCACATTATAATTTATCAATTCAAAATGCAAATAATCTTAATATTTTTGAATCTCTTTTATTAGAAGATAAAATTTTCTTTGACTGTTGGGAATCTGCTGATTTGACTGAGAGATTTTCTGATGCTTTGGCAGATGCAGAAGGACGTACTTTAACATATGAACAACGACATAATGTTTGGGTAGCTGCCTACGAAACTTGTATGAATTAATAGAGCAAAGAAGAAACTTTAAATTGAGATTTGAAGTATATTATTGAAATAATTGAGGTATTTAATTAAGTGCCTCAATTTTAAAAAAATAAAATGAAGATAAAAAAACTAATTATTTATGCTTTCTTTCTCTTGAGTATTAATTCATACTCCCAAGAACAAATTTATAGTGGCAAAATAAACTATGAAGTAATTATGAAGGTAAATGAAGCTAAATTAGATTCAATTGCTAAAAAAATGAAAGGATCAGAAAATATGAAAAAAATGATAATTTCTAATATGAAAAATCAAGAAAATATTAACTTTAAGTTAATATTTAACAAGGATGAGTCTATTTTCGAAGAAGAAGAAAGACTTAAAATAAATGAAAACAAAATTAATTTTATTAAAATAATGATGGGAAATGGCTCTTATTATACAAATAAAAACACCCGAAAAGTTTTAAATCAAAAAGAGGCTTACGGTCAATTGTTTATAGTTGATGTTTCACTAGTAAAATGGGAGTTAACTCAAGAAAGAAAAAAAATAGATAACTATATTTGTTATAAAGCTACCACAAAAAAAGAAGTCGAAAATTCAAAAGGAAAAAATAAAGTAGATGTTATAGCTTGGTTTACCCCAGAATTACCTTATAATTTTGGTCCTAAAGAATATAATGGTTTGCCGGGTTTAATCTTAGAATTACAAGAGAGTAATTTAATTATTAAAGCATCTAAAATTAATTTGTCATCTAATAAAAACATTCAGATTAAAAAACCCACAAAAGGCAAGAAAATAACTTTAAAAGAATTTAATGCTTTAAGTAAAAAAATGTTTGAAAACAGAAAAAAGTAATTTATATCTTATAGATAACAAAAGATATTAAAAAAAATGCAATTTGTTATTAGAAATAGTGAAGGTTGTTATAAGTTTTTATTCGACAAAGAAGGTGTAAAATAAGATGCAAAACAATATAAAACATCAAATTATGAGGAATATATTATTTATTACAGCTTTTTTCCTGCTTACAATTTCTATTTCAGCACAAAATTTTAAAGGAGAAGTATCATACTCAACAAAATTAAATTTTACTGAAGAAAATTTGCGTGAAATGGAATCTAAAAATGATAAAGCTACAAATGCAATGCGCAAAGTATTGGCAAATTCAACAGATACAGAAGTAATCATAAAGTTTAATACAACTCACTCTAGTTACAAAGTTGTAAAGAAGTTAGAAATAACGGATAGAAAACCATTGAATATGACTTATGCTATTGCTGGTGGAGAAAAAGTTTATTTTACAGAGCTCATTCATAATAAAAGCAGTATGCAAGAATGTAAATTATTAGATGCTTGTTTTTTAGTAGAGCAACCTCTCATAGAATGGGAACTTACGCAAGACAGTAAAATAATTGGAGGCTATTTGTGCTACAAAGCAATTAATTCTAACTCTAAAAACAAAAGGAAAAAACCAGTAGCGTGGTATGCACCGCAAATATCGGCAAGTTTTGGACCTAAAGAATATTATGGTTTACCAGGTTTGATTTTAGAACTAGAAGAATCTGCAGTAACTTTTCGTGCAACAAAAATTATTTTAAACCCTAAAGAAGAAGTAGTCATTGAAGATATGAATGGCGAAAAAATCACAAAAAAAGAATACCAAAAGAAATTAAAAAAATCTTACGGGGAATTTAATGAGAATTAAGTTTATACATAATTTTTTTTAAGAATAGTTAAAACAATAATAATTTTTTAAAAATATTATATTATGAAAAAAATAGTCTCAAAATTTTTTATTGTATCTTCAATATTAGTATTTACAAGTGCAAATAAATTAGATTTGAAAAATGCACAAGAAATTGGTCCTCCATCAGAATCTGCTGGGATTGCAAAATCAGCGGCTTTAATGGTTATTGATTATTTTGATTTAGACATAGATGATTCTGATGATTTGAATGTTGCACTTACTATATACAATGATTTATTTTCTAAATGCTATTCTCAATTGACAAATTAATTTAATGTATAAAATCCAATTTTTATTTTTTATTAGTGTTTTTTATGTTTTTTCAATTAGATCCCAAGAAATAACCCTAAAAGGTACTGTAAAAGACAGCTTACAAAACCCATTAACGTATGCTAATGTAATTGCAAAGCCAAAAGACATATCAAAAAACATGCAATTTGCCATTACAGATAACAAAGGGTATTATAGATTATTATTTAAAAAGGGAGATACCATAACCATCAGTATTTCTTATTTGGGTTACAAACCAATCGATTATCAATTTACAGCAAATGCAGATGCAACCAAAAACTTTGTGTTAATTCAGTCTGAAGAGCAATTAGGTGAAATTATTATAGAAATGCCTGTGACCGTTCGTGGCGATACCACAACTTATAAAACCGATAAATTTATTGATGGCAGTGAGCGGAAACTAAAAAATAGAACTTAACTACCCATCAAATTAAAATAATGTTAAATAATGTTAATTTATTTGCTCAATTCATTTTTTTTTTTTTCTATATTTAGAAAATCAAAATAGTGTAATTGTTTTTAAATGAAATTAGTAAAGAAATAAAACCCCTGTTTGTAAATTAAATAAATATAAAAATCTTGTAAATAAATGTATCACTTAAAACCATTGCCTATTTAAATAAACAATAACCAAACAGAGGAAAGTAAGACAAAAGTACAGCTTTTTTCTACAAGTTTTTGGAGAATTTTAAACTTGTTTATTCATTTAAAGCTTCATTAAAATTTAAAAATAATTAAAATATTATATTATGAAAAAAATACTATTAGTATTGGTTTATGTTTTTGCAACAGGAACTACTTTTATGAATGCGAACTCTTCAAAAAAAGAAGTAATAAAATTATCAACTACTAAAACTATGGAAGTTTTTGATGAATTTAGTTGTATAATTGGATTTAACCGTGATGATAAAGCAAGAGTGTCAGCATTTGTAGATAACATTGAAACAACAGTAACTGAAGAAAATGTTTTTTCATTGAATGAAATATCAGAAACTGAATTAATAGAAGAGATACTAAAGTTAAATAATTCTTCAGAAGATATTGTTTCCTTAAAATGTTGTTTAGCTAAACAATGGATTAAGCGTGAACTTCGTAAAATAAGTGATCAAGATGAATTGATTGACGAAATTGGAGATGCGGTATATGCTATATGTGAAGTAGCTCGAGATTTAGGTTGGATTGATTAAAAATATTTATGAGGCTGTTTTACATTTTGTGAAATAGCCTCATTTAAAAATATTACATAAAAATAAACAAGAACACAAAATATTATTAGTTATGGTCTCAATCATAAAGTTTAAAATGATTAAACATTTTTTATCCTCTATTATTTTAATTTCGAGTGTTAACTTTTTTTCACAAAAAAATGAAGGAATTGCAATATATAAAGCAAAGACCAGTCATACTTTTGACAATATTGAAAAAGAAAATGAAAGAGAAGTACTGAATAAAATATTTGAAAATTCAGGAAAAGAAAGCAGTATAAATTTCAAACTTTTTTTTAAAAATGAAAAATCAGTATTTTTTGTTGAAAAAGCATTGAAAAGAGAAAGTAAAAAAATTGATTTTGTAAGTATAAAGGCGAAAATTATAGGAAAAATATACGTAGACCTAATCACAAAAGAAATAGTACAACATAGAGAAAAATTTGGAGAAGTTTTTAATATAAATAGCAACTTAAATGATCATGAATGGATATTAACAAAAGAGACAATTAAGATAGGTAATTACACTTGTTATAAAGCAATCCTTAAAAATAAGGGTAACAAAAAAAACGAAACAATAGCTTGGTATTCCCCAAAACTACCTTATAATATTGGCCCCTTGGGGTATTGTGGTCTTCCTGGTTTAGTAATAGTATTAAAAGACGATGTTTTCATTTATACATTAAAAAAAATATCATTTAATCTATCAAAACAAGACGAAAAAATTGTAATTAAGCCTAATGTCGGTAAAGAAGTTTCCGTGAGTGAATATGACTCAATTTATAAAATTATGAGAAAGAGAAAAGACAGATTAGAAAAAGAAAATTATATGAGAAATTAAATCGTATTCTTAGAAAAAATGAATAAACAGAAAAATAAGATAATATTGGTTTTGTTCTCTATTTTTTTTAACTTAACAACATTAAGCGCACAAAATATAATCCTAAAAGGCACAGTAAAAGACAGCCTACAAAACCCATTAACTTACGCCAATGTAATCGCAAAACCAAAAGATGTTTCTAAAAACATGCAATTTGCCATTACAGATAATGAAGGTTATTACAAATTGTTATTTAAAAAAGGAGATATCATAACCATAAGTATTTCTTATTTGGGATATAAACCTGTTGATTATCAATTTATAGCAGCAGAAGATGCTACAAAAGATTTTATATTGATTCAATTAGAAGAACAATTAGATGAAATTATTATAGAGATGCCAGTAACTGTAAGAGGTGACACTACAACCTATAAAACCGATAAATTTATTGATGGTAGTGAACGCAAATTAAAGAATAGAACTTAACTACCCATTAAATTAAAAAACGTTAAATTATGTTAATTAATTTGCCCATTTCATTTTTTTTTTTTTCTATATTTAGAAAATCAAAATGTATTAACTCATTTGTGATGAGGTTTATAAAATAAAAACCCCTGTTTGTAAATTAAATAATATAAAAATATTCTAAATAAATGTATCACTTAAAACTACCGCTTATGTAAATAAACAACAGCCAAACAGAGGAAAGTGTACAAAAGTACTGCTTTTTTTACAAGTTTTTGGAGAATTTTAAACTTGTTTATTCATGTAAAACTCCATGAAATTAAATTTTAACTGTACTTGTTATTTAAACAAGTACATAAATTCAATAATTATGAAAAAAGTATTATTAGCACTAGTTTTTGTTTTAGCAACAGGAACTACCTTTATGAATGCGAATTCTTCTGAATCAGAAGAAGTGATAATGGAAACAACAGAAGCGGTTGAACTTATTCAAGTAGCTGGTTGTGCAAGAGATTGCGTAGATAGCGCATTTGAACAAACAATTGATCAAGCTATAGAGTCCGGAGAATTAGTAGAAATGGACGATTATATGTGGAACTATGAAAGTTGTTATTATAATAATTGTTTAAATTAAAAATTATTCATTATAAGAATCACTAAAATTAATTTTTAGTGATTCTTTATTAAAATTTATAAAAATGAAAATACAATTAAAAATTATTTTTCTTTTATTGTTTTTAATATCATTAGGTTTTAAAGCACAAGAAATATCAGGAAGAATAACTTACAATGTTTCATTAAATCTAACTATTGAACAAGTAACAGAAAGATATAAAGGTGTAAATAGAAAAGTTCCGCAGAGTTCTAAAGATAGAATAAATAGTTCTAGAGATATTTTAGCTTTTTTAGAATTTGATAAACAGCACTCAATTCAAAGTTTAGAAGATGAACTAAAAAATGATGGTTATCGAGGAAAGAATATGACACAAAAAGGTGCTGGCAATAACAAATTATATTACACAGAGAATGCTTTTGTTCAAAAAACAAGTATTGTGGAATGCAAAATTTTGGAAGAGTGTGTTTTAATAGAGCAACCAAAAGCAGAATGGAAAATTTTTCAAGAAACCAAAATTATTGGGAGCTATTTATGTTATAGAGCAGAATATCAGAATCCAATTTATAAATATAAAAAACCAATTGCATGGTTTGCTCCGAAAATACCTGCAAGTTACGGTCCTAAAATTTTTACTGGATTGCCTGGCTTAATTCTTGAATTAGAAGATAACACAGTTACATATACCGCAATAAAGATAGAATTAAACCCACAAGAAAAAATTAGTATTGAAAAACCGGAAGGTAAAGCTCTGACTCAAGAAAAGTATGAAGCTCTTTTGAAAAAAACTTTTCCTGCTTTTTATAAAAAAATTGAAGATTATAAAACATCAAATTAATTAGCTTATGAAAAAGGGACTTATTCTTTTACTAACAATCTTAATCAGTACGATTATTCATACTCAAAATATAAATGGCAAAGTTACTTATGTTGTTTCTATTGAGCCTGTTTCTGATAAAAGAATAGATTCTCTTTCTAAAACAGCACTTGCAGGAAAAGTAAAAATGGGTAATTGGATGAGAGATATACTAAAAAACACGCCAAATGTTAATTCTTATTTAGAATTTTCCAATGGAGAATCTTTATATTTTGTGGAAGATAAAATGCAAAACGATGGAAAAGCTACTTTTAATATAAATAGAACTTATGCTGGTGGAGACGATAGATATTATAAAAACACAAATACAAAAGAATATTTTTTTGAAAATGACTTAGGTGAACTTTTGCTAACAGACATTAAACCTAAAAAGTGGAAAATTACTCAAGAGTCTAAAAAGATTGGCAATTATTTATGCTTTAAAGCGCTAGATATAGAATCTACAAATAAAAAAATGAAACCTGTGGTTTGGTTTACACCAGAAATACCAGTTAGTTTTGGACCTTTAAAATATAACGGATTGCCAGGTTTGGTTATTTTAGTAGAAAAGTATAGAAGAACAATTAGCGCTTCCCAAATAATTTTGAATCCTAAAGATGAAATATTTATTGAGAAGCCGTCAAAAGGAAGAAAAGAAACTATAGAAGAATATCAAAAAAGAGTAGATTCATTTATGAAATTTATACGTAAAAAAGATTAATTATATGTTGAAAAAGAAACAGCTCTTATTATTTGCTTTGGTAGTTTCATCATCTTTATTTTCCCAAGAAATAACCCTAAAAGGCACCGTAAAAGACAGCTTACAAAACCCATTAACGTATGCTAATGTAATTGCAAAGCCAAAAGACATATCAAAAAACATGCAATTTGCCATTACAGATAACAAAGGGTATTATAGATTGCTGTTTAAAAAAGGAGATACTGTAACTATTAGTATTTCATATTTAGGATACAAGCCAATCGATTATCAATTTATAGCAAATGCAGATGCTACAAAAAACTTTTCGCTAATTCAATCTGAAGAGCAATTAGATGAAATTATTATAGAAATGCCTGTGACCGTTCGTGGCGATACCACAACCTATAAAACTGATAAATTTATTGATGGCAGTGAGCGAAAACTAAAAAACGTACTTAAAAAATTTCCTGGTGTTGAAGTAGATAAGAATGGTACAGTAACTGTACAAGGTAAAAAAGTAACCACAATGTTGGTAGATGGTAAAAAGTTTTTTGGTGGTAACTCTAAACTCGCTGTAGAAAATATACCTGCGAATGCGGTGGGCGATGTTGAGGTTATCGATAATTATAATGAGATTCCGTTTTTAAAAGGCTTGACAGATTCAGATGATATGGCAATGAACATCAAACTGAAAGAAGACAAAAAAAACTTTGTTTTTGGAGATGTAGAAGCTGGTAAAGGAAATAAAGACTTTTATAAAACGAGTGCAAACCTTTTTTATTATTCACCCAAAACAAACGTTAACTTTATCGGGAATTTGAATAATATTGGCGAAAAGACATTTACGTTTCGAGATTATATGAGTTTTTCTGGTGGAATGAATGCTGTTTTTAGTGGTAATTTCAATTTTAAAGGTGGTGATTTTTCGCAATTTTTAGAAAATAATGATGTAGTGAGTAGCAAACAAAAATTTGGCGCCATTAATATTACAAAAACTACGTCTAGCAAATTAGATATTTCTGGTTATGCTATTTTTTCACAATCTAATGTGGAAAACGTAACGCAAAGTATTAACCAATATGCAAACACTTTAGAAAATAGAGCAATAAATAACAACTCGAATAATGTATTGGGAATTGGAAAATTTAATATAGAATATGCAAAAAGTAGTACCGAGCAGTTCTATTTTAGAACGCAAGTGAAACGCAGCAATAATGATAGAAACAACAGTGTTTTATCAACCATAAATAATACCAACAATACTATTTTATCAGATAATGAATTGATTGCGACAAATGTAAATCAAACCATAGAGTGGCACAAAAGAGCAACAAACAAACATACGTTTTCTGGGGTGTTAAATTATAATTTCAACAAAAACAACAAAGATTATTTTTGGCAAACTTCGGATAAGATTCTTCAAGGAATTATTCCTGCGGATAACAGCCAAGATTTATTACGAATATTACAGGACAGAAACGAAACAGAACATAATTTTGATGGCGTTTTTAAGCATTTTTGGGAGATTAATAACAGTAATCATATTTACACAACCATTGGCAACAAGTTTTTAAATGAACAATTTGCCACAAATGATTTTCAACAATTAGATGACAATTCAATCAACAATTTTTCTTCTGGCGGATTTGGAAATGATTTGGATTTTAAATTGAATGATTTTTTTGTAGGAATTCATTATAAATTTAGAACAGGCATTTTCATCTTTAAACAAGGTGCAGAAATGCACAATTACAATTGGAATGTAAATCAAATTACAAATACAGACAAAAATAAATGGGTTTTACTACCAGATTTTTCTGCAAAAATTGAATTCAATAAATCGAAAAAAATAGATATTAATTATAGTTTAAAAACCTCTTTTTCTGATGCAAGCAAGTTTGCAAATCGCTTTTATTTGCAATCGTACAATTCGGTTTTTAGAGGAAATGATAATTTAGAAAATCAATTGTATCATTCTGCAAGAATATTTTACAATCGGTTTAGTTTGTATCGTGGCATTATGTTGTTTGCAAATGCAAATTATACCAAACAGGTAAGAGGCGTTTTAAATTCAGTTGTTTTTGACACAACTAATCCAGACGAATCGCAACGAAATAATCAGTTTTTGACAGCTAAAATGGTTACAAATCCATCAGAGAATTTTATGGCGAGTTTAAAATTAGAAAAAACAATCCATAATTTAAAATACAAAGTAGATGGTAGTTACACTGCATCAAAATACATACAAGAAATAAACGGAACAATACGAAACAACAAAAACAACGAATATTCTTATGAATTTGGTGTAGAAACCGTGTTTGATAAATTCCCAACTATAGAAATTGGTTATCGAAGAACAATTGGCGATTTTACGTCAAGTAATACAGCATCTAAATTTGTATCAAGTGAACCTTTTGCAACTGTAGATTATAGTTTTTTAAAAGGATTTATCTTTAATTTTGAGTATACAGGTTATACGTATCAGAATAAAACATTCAACCAAAAAAACACCTATGAAATTGCAAATACCACATTCTCTTATCAAAAAGAAGATAGTGCTTGGACGTATAAAGTTCTGGTAAATAATTTATTTGATGCACAATTTAAACAGAGCAACAGCTTTTCTGATTATGTAATTTCTGACACCAAAACCTTTATTCTCCCAAGAATTTTTATGTTTAGTATTGGGTTTAATTTGTAGAAAATTATTGCAAGATATTGTAAAGTCAAAATAAATTACAATTTCAAAGAATTACAAATCAAAACCTAATAACTTGGATGTAAAATAATTAAGCATTCTTTCTACTTCAGTATATTTGTCTTCCTTTACCTTAATATCTGTGAGTTTTGGTAAATGTTTGGCAAAATAAATATGATCATTAGACATTTCAAACAAACTACTAGCTAAAGAATTTGGATACTCGAAAGTTGGATTAATTTCTAAAATTACACTCGCAATCGTTGTGATTAATTCTTTGTAATTTTTAAAAAAACCCTTTCCGTTCTCTTCATCAACTTCTTTTGTTCTGTATGCTTTTGTGCCTTCTGAAATAACCACACTATGTAATTTATTTTCATCAACATAATCGATACTTGGATTATCTACAGATGCAGAAACAAATGAATTAATAATTATTTTTAGCTTCCTTTTAGGGTCATCAATATTAATAGTATTTATTTTAATAAGGTATGAAACCCATTCCCAATACCAAGAAACTAAATAGGTAAGTAAGGCGTGTTTGTTTGTAAAATAACGATATACAGATGCTTCTGTACAACCAATCTCTTTTGCTAGTTTTTTAAAATTGAAAGCTTCAAAACCTAGGTCATCAATTAGTAGAACACCATGTTTTATGATATTTTTACCCAACGTAGAATCTTGCGGATCTTTTAAATAAAATCCTTCGTTTAAAGAAAGTCTAATTGCTATTGCCATAATATCACCTAATTTACAGCAAAACTAAACAATATAAAAACAAAGTGTTGCTTTTTTTTATAATAGTTTTACTATTATGTAAATAATTATTATATATTTGTGCATCAATACTAGAAACAGCAGAGATACTAAAGCAACAAAACAAGGAACTTAACCACTCTTTTATAATTTTTAAAACCCACTTATGTTAGTAAATAAAATTTTAACACCTTTTCAGAAATTCACTAAAATTGAAAGTTTTAGTGGAATTTTATTAATTATTGCTACAATTATTGCATTAGTTTGGGCAAATTCGCCTTTTTCTAATAGTTATGTAGCGCTTTGGGAAAGTAAAGTAGGTTTTAGTTTTACGGGTTTTGAACTTTACAAACCTTTATTATTATGGGTGAATGATTTATTAATGGCAATTTTCTTTTTTGTGATTGGTTTAGAGATAAAGCGTGAATTTTTAATTGGAGAACTAAACACACGTAAAAAAATGGTTTTCCCTTTAGTTGGCGCTTTAGGTGGAATGTCTTTTCCTGTACTATTTTTTATATTGATAAACCAAAATCCAGAAACAGCGAATGGTTGGGGCGTACCAATGGCAACAGATATTGCTTTTGCACTAGCAATTTTGAAGTTATTAGGAGACAAAGTACCAATGGCACTTAAAATTTTCTTGACTGCTTTTGCAATTATAGATGATATGGTAGCGGTGCTTGTCATCGCGGCTTTTTACAGTGCCAGCATACAAATAATGATGTTAGTTGCTGCTTTAGCACTTTTAGCAGTGCTTTATTTTCTTTCTTACAAAGGGGTTTATTCAAAATTTTTATTAGTACTAGTTGGTGCTGTAGTTTGGTATTTATTTCTAAAAAGCGGAATACACCCAACTATTGCCGGGGTTTTATTAGCGTTTGCTGTACCGTTAAGACAGAAAATAAATACAAAAACCTTTATTACTTCATTAAACTTAATTTCGGATGAGATTAAAAGTAATCCTGAAAAAGAAACCCCAGTACTTTCTAAAATTCAAATTGAGGAAATTGATAATTTAGAAGATTGGACATCAAAATACCAATCGCCATTGCAACATTTAGAACATCGTTTGCATGATTGGGTAGCTTATTTTATAATTCCGCTTTTTGCTTTGGCAAACGCTGGTGTTGTTTTAAATACTGGAGTTCCGTTAAATCAACCGTTAATTATTACCATTATTATTTGTTTAATTGCTGGAAACAGTATTGGAATTACCACGTTAATCTTTTTAACCAAGAAGCTGAAGTGGATTGCTGTTCCCAAAGAAATAACGATGCGTCATATAGTTGGGGTTTCTTTTATTGCAGGTGTAGGTTTTACCATGTCTATTTTTATAGCAAGTTTAGCGTTTGCTAGCAGACCAGAATTTCTTGACTCTGCCAAAATAGGAATCCTTATTGGCTCTTTAACCTCTGGTTTAATTGGTTATTTTATTCTGTCTCGAATATCTAATAAAAGTATAAAGAGTTAAAAATAAAATTATGAAGAATTTTAATAAAACAATTATGGTTGTTGCAGTTTCGGTATTAATTTTTACATCTTGTGACACGGTAACTGGCAAGGTAGAAGAACAACTGGATAAACTTAAAAGCAGAACCAATCAATTGGATTCAATAATAAATACTGAAATGGATAAGGTGATGAAACTAGATTCGGTTATTAATTTGGAAGATTTGAAAATTAAAAGGTTAGACTCTATTGTAGATAAAACATCATCGAAGTTAGATTCCATCTGGCAGAAATATAAAAGACAATAAAACAATACACTCGTGTCTTTCAAAAGAATCAAGACAGCTTACTGAGTCTAGTTCAGCGCAAGGCACTTTTAGAATCAAGAAAAAAGACTTGACTCTAACTGTCTGAAAAACAGGGGTTTTTTAAAATTAAAATCGTATTTATTTGTCTTTTAAAAGTGAACTCTAAATTAAAGCCAACATTTAAAAACGACGTTAAGCTATACTATTTATTGATGTTACTGAAATTAATTGGTGCTGAACTACATTCAGTAAATAGTTTTAATCGAACAACAATGAAATTAATATACTGATTTTAATTAAAATGAATACCTTTTTTATAGTAAATCAAAATGCACAGCGTGTTAATAAGTAAATGTATGTCTACTATCATATCTGCTTATATATTTCCACAAGAACAATATTTACATTTATTACACGTATCAAAACCATCTTTAAGTCTGATTTCGATGTAAGAAACTTGAATAAATAGCAGGAAAAAAGGCAGGAAATTAATATACTTAAGCTTTAAATATTTAATACCAAATTAGCCTTATAATACCGTAATAAATCGTTTCTTTTTCAATTACTTTTCATTAAAAATAATGACCGTAACCATGCTATGCTACTAATTTTTCATTTCAATTAATCAAAAAATAATTCAATTTATTTGCACGTCACTATAAAACTAAATTGGTATAAGTAATTTACAGTTTTATTCATTCAATGGATAATCTTTTTTATTTTCGTCCAAAATCTGCAGGAATTTCTCCCCAAGCTTTTGTTTCCCATTTTAGAATTGGGTTTTTAACTGTATTTTCTCTCAACCAATTCTCGGCACGTTTAATCAAATCTAACACATCTTTATTTTCATTATTAAAAGATAATTTGGTTTTGCATTTCTTTTGTTTTATCCAGCTCATTGCAATTTTAGAATCAGAATAAATAGGAATATCTTCTTTGTTTTTACTTTTTAATAAGGCGATTCCGTGCACTAAAGCCAAAAATTCACCGATGTTATTTGTACCTTTTTGAAATGGCCCTTGTTTAAAAATTTCTTTTTTGCTGTGCGTAAGAACTCCTCTGTATTCCATTTTTCCTGGATTTCCAGAGCAAGCAGCATCAACAGAAATACTTTCTAGAATTGGTGTACCATATTTTTGTTTTTCTACAGATGATAAAACTATTTTTTTAGTGTCTTTTCCTTTATAATCGATGTAGTTTTTGTTGTAGGCAAGTTGGGCTTCTTTTTTATCTGCAAAAGCTTTGTATTGCGCACCTTCAAAACCATCGATTTGTTTTTTACAATCGTTCCAAGAAGAAAAAACCCCTTTTTTTCTTCCGTTCCAAACTACGTAAAACTTTTTCTTACTCATTTATTGGGCAAATTACGTCTTCAATTACTCTTGGGAAATAATGTTGTTCTAACATGTGAATTTTATCTGCAATTTGTGCTACAGAATCTTCTGGAGTAACTGTTACTTTTTTCTGAAAAATAATGGCGCCTTCATCATAATTCTCGTTCACAAAATGAATGGTAATTCCGGTTTCTGTTTCATTATTCGCTTTTACAGCATTATGGATATGCATGCCGTACATTCCTTTTCCGCCATATTTTGGTAATAATGCAGGATGAATGTTAATCATTCTATTTGGGAATGCTTTTATCCAGCTTTCAGGAATTTTTAATAAAAAACCAGCGAGAATAATATAATCTGTGGATGCTTTTAAGCTTGATAAAAATTCATCCGAAGAAAATAAATGGGTTTTATTTATAAGAGTACACGGAATTCCAAGACGTTCACAACGTTCAAAAACTTTGGCAGAAGCATTGTTACAAAACACGCTAACTATGTTTGCTTTTGTACCATTTTTGAAGTAATTAATGATATTTTCTGCATTTGAACCCGAACCAGAGGCGAAAATCACGATATTTTTCATCAGAATAAAAATTTATTGAGTACAAAAAAAGGAATAATTATCAACATTAAATAGGAATCCAAGAGAATATTCAAATATTTTATTTATTTTAGAACTCATTTTTAAGGTAAATATTAGATAAAACTAAATAGATTCGTATTTTTGCCCCGATTTAAAATTTAAAAATAAATAATTATGTCAGACATTGCATCAAGAGTAAAAGCTATTATCGTAGACAAATTAGGAGTAGACGATAACGAAGTAACAACAGAAGCGAGCTTCACAAATGATTTAGGAGCAGATTCTTTAGATACTGTTGAGTTAATCATGGAATTCGAAAAAGAATTTGATATCCAAATTCCAGACGATCAAGCAGAGAATATTGGAACTGTAGGTCAAGCAATAAGCTATATAGAAGAAGCAAAAAAGTAACATTTATATGCAATTAAAACGAGTTGTAGTCACTGGACTTGGAGCATTGACTCCTATAGGAAACAATGTTGAAGAATATTGGAAAAACTTGGTTGACGGCGTTAGCGGAGCAGCACCTATTACACATTTTGACGCTTCCAAGTCCAAAACTCGTTTTGCATGTGAAGTTAAAAATTTCAACGTAGAGGATTTCATCAACAGAAAAGATGCGCGCAAAATGGATAAGTTTACGCAATATGCAATGGTAGCTTCAGATGAAGCAATTGCAGATGCGAACTTTGATATGGGTGCAATAGACAGATTAAGAGTTGGTGTTATTTGGGGTGCAGGAATTGGTGGTTTAGAAACATTTCAAAATGAAATGATTGAATATTCTAAAGGAGATGGAACACCAAAGTTCAATCCTTTTTTTATTCCTAAAATGATTGCTGATATTGCTCCTGGTCATATTTCAATTAAAAACGGATTTATGGGACCAAATTATACAACCGTTTCTGCTTGTGCGTCATCTGCAAACGCAATGATAGATGCGCTAAATTATATTCGTTTAGGGACTTGTGATATTATTGTAACAGGTGGTAGTGAAGCCGCAGTTGCTATTGCAGGTGTTGGCGGATTCAGTTCTATGCAGGCATTATCTACCAGAAATGACAGTCCAGAAACGGCATCAAGACCTTTTGATGCGACTCGTGATGGTTTTGTTTTGGGTGAAGGTGCGGGCGCTATTATTTTAGAGGAATATGAACACGCTAAAGCAAGAGGTGCTAAAATCTATGCAGAGGTTATTGGAGGCGGAATGTCTTCTGATGCGTACCACATAACTGCGCCACATCCAGAAGGAATTGGCGTAATTGCAGTAATGAAATTCTGTTTACAAAATGCAGGGATTAATCCGGAAGATGTAGATCACATTAATACACACGGTACATCTACACCTTTGGGTGATGTTGCCGAGTTAAAAGCAATTTCTCAAGTTTTTGGGAAACATGCAGAGAAAATAAACATCAATTCTACAAAATCAATGACAGGGCATTTGTTAGGTGCGGCTGGAGCTATTGAATCTATTGCTTCTATTTTGGCAATTAAACATGGAATTGTACCTCCAACAATCAATCACAGTGTGGTTGATGAAAATATTAATCCGAATTTGAATTTAACGCTTAACAAAGCTCAAAAGAGAGATGTTAAAGTAGCGTTGAGTAATACCTTTGGTTTTGGTGGACATAACGCTTGTGTTGCGTTTAAGAAAATAGATTAATTAGATGAATTTTATTCGCAAAATGGTTAAATCTCCTTCAAAAGAAGATGGGGCGTTTTTAAGCGATTTAAAAAAAGTATTAGATTTTTCTCCAAAAAATTTAAACTACTACAAAAAAGCATTCACACACAGATCTATAAAATTAATCGATAAAAAAGGAAATCCAATTAATTATGAACGATTGGAATTTCTTGGTGACGCAATGTTGGGCGCTGTAATTGCTTCTTATTTATACAAAAAAGCACCAGAAGGTTCTGAGGGTTACCTAACGCAAATGCGCTCTAAAATTGTTAGTAGAGAGCATTTAAATGAACTTGGAAAAGATTTAAACTTAATAAAGTTTGTAAAAAGTAATATTGACCAAACTAATGTTGGCGATAATATTCACGGGAATATTTTTGAAGCATTAATTGGCGCAATTTATATGGACAGAGGGTATGTTTTCTGCCAAAAATTCATCAATATTTATGTCATCACAGATTATGTTGATTTAGACAAATTAGAAGGAAAAATTACGAGTTACAAAGGTTTAATTATTGAGTGGTGTCAAAAACAAAAAAAGAAATACAGTTTTGATACGTATGAGGATACTGGAAATGAATCCATAAAACATTTTAGCGTTAAAATTAGTATTGATGATGTGCAAATTGCCAAAGGTAGAGCAACGTCAAAAAAGAAAGCAGAAGAACAAGCTAGTAAAAGAGTGTACTTTACGTTTCAAAAAGAAATAGAAGCATCTTAAGCTAACGACAACGTTTTCGTGAATTTTTTTCAATACTAACAAAACAATCCTTAATTTTGCCAATTAAAATTTGTCTTAAAAAGCAGCTAATAAATTTAATTTTTTATGGCAATGCAAATACATTCTTTAGGTTTTGATGCCTTTTGTGAAGAAGATTATCATCTAATCGGGATTCACACTACGTTAGAAGACTACAAACTTGCCTATTTATTGAACAAAGAAATTAAAACTAGCTTTTCTCGTTCAAATGTTAATTTAGATTTTACAAAAAACAATGCAAAAACTTCATATTCCCTGTACAATTATACAAATACAGAATATGATTTCGATTGGTTTTTAATCTCAAATAATTACAGTGAAGAAAATATGAGCTTAAATAAAGGGTCACTTTTTCCTTCAGAAATTAAAAACTATTTAATTCCAGAGAAAAAAAATATCGATTTTTTTATCAAAATAGTTGGAGAATTAGATTCGCTTTCCATAGAAAAAATAACAACAAAAATCAAACAGATTCCGCAAGTAATAACTTGTTATCCTATTGATTATAATACCTTAAGGTCAAAAGACTTTTTAATTTTTTAAATATGATTTACAATACAAAAACTAAAATTGTTGCCACTTTAGGTCCAGCAATTAATACAAGAGAAAAACTTACAGAATTAGCAAGAATTGGTGTTAACGTTTTTAGAGTTAACTTCTCTCATGCAGATTATGATGATGTAAGAGAAAAAATAAAAACCATTCGTGAAATTAATGTAGAGAAAGGCTACAATGTGGCTATTTTAGCAGATTTACAAGGTCCAAAATTACGAGTTGGTGTAATGAATGACGATGTAATTTTAAATGATGGTGATACGTTTATTTTTACTACAGAAAAATGTATTGGTACAAAAGAAAAAGCATACATGACGTACCAACGTTTTCCAAAAGACGTAAAAGTAGGTGAACATATTTTGGTTGATGATGGAAAGTTAAATTTCCAAGTAATATCATCAGATAAAGAAACCCAAGTGGTTACTAAAGTTATTGTTGGGGGTCCTTTAAAGTCTAAAAAAGGAGTAAACTTACCGAATACGGCTATTTCTTTACCGGCATTGACCGAAAAGGATAAAGCAGATGCTATTTTTGCTTTAGAGCAAGAAGTAGATTGGATTGCACTTTCTTTTGTAAGAACACCAGAAGATTTAAGAATGTTGCGTGATTTAATAGATCAACATTCAGATTATAGAGTTCCTGTAATTGCAAAAATTGAAAAACCAGAAGCTGTTGCAAACATAGATTCTTTAATTCCGTATTGTGATGGAATTATGGTTGCCCGTGGGGATTTAGGTGTAGAAGTGCCAATGCAAGAAGTGCCGTTGATTCAAAAAATGCTAGTAGAAAGAGCTAAAAGAGCAAGAATTCCTGTAATTATTGCAACTCAAATGATGGAAACAATGATTGAAAATCCTGTTCCAACTAGAGCAGAGGTAAATGACGTTGCCAACTCAATTATGGATGGTGCAGACGCTGTAATGTTGTCTGGAGAAACCTCTGTAGGAAAGTTTCCAGAGAAAGTGATTCAGAAAATGACGGAAATTATTAGAAGTGTAGAAAACTCTAATTTAATTAAAGTTCCGCAAGCGCCACCACATATTAGAACCAACAGATTTATCACCAAATCTGTCTGTCATCATGCAGCTTTAATGGCAAATGATATTGATGCAAGAGCAATTGCAACCCTAACAAATAGTGGTTATACTGCGTTTCAAATTTCTGCTTGGAGACCAAAATCATACGTTTTAGCATTTTCTTCTGAAAGAAGAATTTTAGGGAAACTGAATTTACTTTGGGGAGTTAGAGCTTTTTATTACGATAAAAACTTAAGCACAGACGATACTGTTGTAGATATTAATTTAATTGCAAAAGCGAAAGGTTTTGTAGAAAAAGGCGATTTTATGATTAACCTAACTTCTATGCCTGTTGGAGAAAAAGGAATGGTAAATACATTGCGAGTTACGCAAATAGAATAGTGTTTATAATTTTAAAAAGAGAATAAAAAGAATCATTAGTGTCCGATAAAAGAATCAAGACCGTTTCACTTTTAGAATCAACCTGCCTGCCGGCAGGCAGGGAAACAAGACTTGATTCTAACTATCTAAAAAACAACGGTTTTTTAAAATAGAAATTGCATTTAATTGTCTTTTTAAAGTGAACTCTAAATTCAAACTAATATTTAAAAATGACGTTAAACTTCACTATTTATTGATGTTACTGAAATTGAAATAGTTTAAATCGGACAATAATGAAAAATAATACAAGATTAATTTAAAACGTTCAGAAATTTCCGAATGTTTTTTTGTTTAATTTCTTTATTTATTGCGTCTTTATAAGGTTAAATTGGTATAATTAGTTTTTATAATTTAGGACAAATATTTCTATAATTAGAGAACTTATAGCATTATTTTATTTTAGAGGCAATCAACTAACTGGTCTTTAAAAATTCTTTATTTTTTAAACAAAAGTATTTTTTAAATGCTAAAAAGGATTATCTTACCCTTTCTCAAAATTATTTAATTATGGCAATAAAAAGTTTTCAAGGAAAAAGAGATACAAATCAACCTAAAAAAGCAGATGACTTTTTAGTGCGTGATTATATGACTACAAAATTAATCACATTTAAACCAGAACAGCGAATTGAAGAGGTGATTGACATTTTGTTGAAATTTAAAATTTCTGGTGGTCCAGTTGTAAATGATAAAAATGAACTGATTGGAGTTATTTCTGAAGGAGATTGTATGCGACAAATTTCTGATAGCAGATACTACAATATGCCAATAGATAATGAGCAAATTGTAGAAAACGCAATGGCTAAAGATGTAGATACAATTGATGGAGACATGAATATTTTAGATGCAGCCAATGCTTTTTTAGAATCTAAAAGAAGACGTTTTCCTATTCTTAAAGATGGTAAATTAGTTGGTCAAATAAGTCAGAAAGATGTTTTAAGAGCAGCAATACAATTAAGAGGAAATACTTGGAAATAGTTTTAAATCTCTTTTTTAATCAACAAATACATTTCGTTTTCCAATGCTAAATATCCTTCATCATACACATAATAATAGGTGTTTCCTGTTTTTGTGATATAGATTGATGTAAACAGTTTAAAATCGAAGCCTTTGTCATATAATTTGGTTCTGGAAGTTTTTGTTTTTCCGGAATCATTAATTTCTGATAAAATCTTGTGATTTTTTCGCAATCGATTATTAATATTTCTGATCAGATTTTTACTCTCTTTATTTACTTTATTATTGTAGGAATTTCTGCAATAATCAGAACAGAATTTCTTATCTACTCTACCTTTTAACGCTTCTCCACATTCTAAACATGTTGTATTTTCCATGATTTAAAGATACAAAAATAATCGAATGTAATCGTTTACAAATAATTACAACCGAAAGTAAATGGATTACAACCGAATAAAAATAAACTTGCATCGCATCTTTGCAGTGTCAAAATGAATTGACAAATAATAATTTAAAACCTTATCTTATGAGTACGTTAAGAAACAAAGTACAGTTAATTGGAAATTTAGGAAACAATCCAGAGATCGTAAACCTAGAAAGCGGTAAAAAAATAGCAAAATTTTCTATCGCAACAAATGAAAGCTACAAAAATGCTGCTGGCGAGAAAGTTACAGACACACAATGGCACAATGTTGTTGCATGGAATAAAACAGCAGAAATCATTGAAAAATACCTTGTAAAAGGAAGTGAAGTGGCTATTGATGGAAAGCTTACCTCTAGAAGTTATGAAACCAAAGAAGGAGAGAAGAAATACATTACAGAAATTGTCTGTAATGAGTTGTTAATGTTAGGTAATAAACAACAATAAAACAATGCGCGTTTTAAAGCCACAAAAAAAGCTTTCATCGAGAGATGAAAGCTTTTTAATTTTCAGTAAAAAAACTCCTAAATAAATTTTACTGCTTTAAAATTATCTTGGTATACTTTTGTTTTTTGTGGGAGTACTTCCTTTAATAAAGAAAAAAATTTATACTTAAAAAGCTCATTCCCGAGATAAATTTCATCGATATAATTCAAATTTGGTTTTTCCATATATACTTAAGGAATGTAAAAAATCACCTATAATTACAACCAATTTTTATTGTTTATGAAAACTGCAAATTTACAAGTATTACGGGTATCATTGTTCCTTTTTTTGATAAGCTGTAAAAAATGAAGCGGTTGTGTAAATTAAACTCGGTCAACTGAAATTAATTAATTTTAAGATGATTAGTTAACTTTCTTTAAAAGTAAACGAAAGATGTTTTTTCGATTGATTTTAGAAATCGTTATCTTTACAATAAATAGAAAATTATGAAAAATATTTTTGCATTTCTTTTAGTTTGTGCACTTCCATTTCAAATTTCTTGTAGCAAGGAAAAAAGCAATCTAAAACTTATTAAGGATACAATTATTTTGAATGAGTATTGGAATAATGGAGTTGCAGAGATTAATGTTTATGAATTGTCTCAAAACAGATATCAAGATAACCATCCCGGTCAATTAATTAGTGTTTTTGTAAAAGAGGATTTCTTAACAGAAAAACAAGTAAAAAATGAATATTATAAAAATGATAAATCAACATTAGTTTTAAAAAATATCCAAATTAGAAAATTCACAACAGGTATTTATGATTATGCCTTATTCACTAGTACATTTACTCCATTTGATAAACCGAATTTCCCTAAAACACTAAAAGTTTCTGCTTCATCACAAGAATGGTGTGGCACAATTTATACACAGTTTAATTTAAAAGAGGAGGATTATGAAACGCAACAATTCTCTTATTTTGAAAAAGAAGGCGATACAAACGGAGTGGTTAAAAATGCTGTTTTGGAAGATGAAATTTACAATACAATAAGAATGAACCCAGAATTGCTTCCAAAAGGAAAGTTTCAACTCATTCCGGCTGCAAATTTTATCCAATTAAAACATTTGGAAAGAAAATCTTTTTTAGCTTTTGCAGAACTGGAAAAATATAATGGAAAAGATTTTGAAGGAGAAAATTTATACCAATATAAAATAGAAATAGCTGAATTAGAAAGAGAACTTATCATTGTTTTTGAAAATAATTCTCCTTTTAAGATTGTGGGTTGGTTGGATAGTTTTCCGTCTTCTTTTGATAATAAAATACGAACAACATCAGTTAGATTACAAAACCAAAAATTACTTCCATATTGGAATTTAAATAGTTTGGCTGATACGAAATTAAGAAAAGAATTAGGAATTAATTAAAAACAAAAAAGACCGCAATATTGCGGTCTTTTAAAGTATATAAAAGCTGAAAATTAATTTTTAGCATCCATTTTGGCATCCTCTTTCATTTTCTCATTCGGTACAATCGCAACATTTACTCTTCTGTTTTTAGATCTTCCGTCTGCTGTATTATTATCGTATTTTGGTTGAGTTTCACCAAACCAATGTGTCGTAAAACGCTCTGGGCTTAATCCTTTGTCTTTTAAATAATTAGTTACAGAATATGCTCTTTCTTTAGACAAAGTCATGTTGTAGCCTTCTTTACCAGCGCTATCTGTATGGCCGACTACTAAAATATTCGTATCAGAAAATTCAGCGAAAACACTGGCTAATTTATTTAATGTTGTTTGAGATTTTGAATTAATATCAGATTTATTTGTGTTAAAATAAACACCACTATTTTCATCAAAAGTTACTACAATACCGTCTTCAACTCTTTCTACAGTTGCTCCAGGAACTTCTTCTTCGATTTTTTTAGCTTGTTTGTCCATTTTGTTTCCAATTAAAACACCAGCTGTTCCCCCAAGAACTCCACCAATTACGGCTCCAATTTCTCCATTACCACCTTTTCCAACATTGTTTCCAATAATTGCTCCAAGAATTGCACCACCTGCAACACCAATTGCTGTACCTTTTTGTTTATTATTTGCGTTTTTCACTGTTTCACAATTCGAAAAAGCTAATACAACTAGCAGTGAAAGTGAAAGAATTGTCGATTTTTTTAAAACGTTTTTCATAATATTATTTAATTTTAGTAAAGTTCATGTTAATAATAAATGGAGATCCATCTACGGTTATTGTTTGTTGCCATTGCATAAAATTATCATTGGCTTGTTTTAATTTTAATCTGTATCCTTTATTAGTTGGATTGTTATCTGGTTTTAATAAAAAATCATATAAACCAGTAACTTCATCTATAGATTCTATAACATAAACAAATTTTCTTTCTCCTGTTTCACAATTAGAATCAGATACATTATAAGTACCAGTATTATTGTTTGATACAAATTTCCACGTACTTCCTTCAAAACATTCTTTAGAAACATCATTGAATATGTTTACATTATAAGAACCAGTTTTGCTATACGTAATGTTACTTAAAGACCATTCTCCTTTTAATGTCTTTTTATTTATTACAATTGTTGTAGATTTGGATGCGCCACAAGAGGCTAAAGCCAAGGTGAGCATCAAGATAAAGATTTTTTTCATTTTTTTTGGTTTTAGCCACAAATTAACAACGATTTTCATTACGTTGTTAACTCTAAACATCAAAAAAGTAGTCGAGACAATTATATTTAACTAATTGTTAAGACAAAAAGGTCAGAAATATATTTCTTGAGCTAATCTAAATGTGTTTGCATGTGCGTCAACAATGGTATTTATATCTGGAGAGTAACCACCTCCCATTGAGCACATTATAGGAATTTTATTTTTAAAACACGTAGTAAGCACAAATTCGTCTCTATCTTTGCAACCTTTAATCGTTAAAGATAGTTTTCCCAATTTATCACTTTCAATTATATCTACACCACATAAATAATAAATAAAATCTGGTTTTTCTTGGTTGATGAGTTTCGGCAACGTTTCTTTTAAAATAGCTAAATAAGCAGCATCTGTTGTTCCGTTTTCTAAAGCGATATCTAAATCGCTCTTTTCTTTAATAAAAGGATAATTACTTTTGCCGTGCATAGAAAAAGTAAATACAGAACGATCGTTTCTAAATATTTCAGCCGTTCCGTTTCCTTGATGAACATCTAAATCTACGATTAATATCTTTTTTGCTAACTTTTTATTTTGGAGATATTTTGCGCCAATTGCTTGATCATTCAACATACAAAAAGCTTCACCACGATTCGAAAATGCATGATGAGTTCCGCCAGCAATATTCATTGCTATTCCATTTTTTAAAGCGAATTCAGATGCTTTCATTGTGCCGTCTGCAATAACCATTTCTCTTTCTACTAAAACTTCGGATAACGGAAAACCAATCTTTCTCGCTGCTTTTTGAGACAATGTAATATTCAATAAATCGAAAAAATACGCTGGCGTATGAACCGTGAAAAAGTGTTTATTATTTGGAATGATTGGTTCAAAAAAATTATCCTCATTACAAGTCCCTTCATACAACAATTGTTGTGGTAAAAGATCATATTTTTCCATTGGGAATCTATGACCTTCTGGTAATGAATGTTTGTAAATTGGATGATTTGCTATTTTTAGCATTAACTTACTTGTTCTCCGTTTTTAACTTTCTTTTCTGGTTCTACAAACGCTAATTTTCCATCTTGCGTTTCTGTCATTAAAATCATTCCGTTGCTTTCTACACCTTTTATTTTTCTTGACGCTAAATTGATTAAAACAGAAATTTGCTTTCCAATAATTGCTGACGGAGAAAAGCTTTCTGCAATTCCAGATACGATTGTTCTTACATCAATACCAACATCAACTTTTAATTGTAATAATTTTTTGGTTTTTGGCACTGCTATTGCTTCTAGAATCGTTCCGATTCTAATATCTAACTTTGTAAAGTCTTCAAAATCGATCGTTTCTTTTTGTGGTATTACTATTTTCTTTTCTTGCTCGTTTGTCTTTTTCGTTGCTTCTAATTTTGCAATTTGAGCATTAATAGTTTCGTCTTCAATTTTTGAGAATAATAATTCGGCTTGATTTATTTGATGATTTGCAGCAAGTAAAACATCTTTTTCTGAAATATCGTTCCACGTTAGAGATTCTTCACTTTCGTTCGAGCTAATATTCAGCATAGCTTTCAATTTATCCGAAGTAAAAGGTAAAAAAGGTTCAGACAAAACAGCTAAAGCAGCAGAAATTTGTAAGGCAACAAACATGTTTGTTTTTACACGTTCTTCATCAACCTTAATTACTTTCCAAGGCTCTTCATCTGCCAAGTATTTGTTTCCTAAACGCGCTAAATTCATCAATTCTTGAGAAGATTCACGAAATCTATATCTTTCGATTGATGATGAAATTATCGACGGAAATTTTTTTACAGCTGCTAAAACTTCTTCATCAACTTGAGAAAATTTCCCTGCAAGTGGAACTTGCCCTTGATAGTATTTATTTGTCAACACAACGACACGATTAATAAAGTTACCAAAAATGGCAACTAGTTCGTTGTTATTTTTTGCCTGAAAATCTTTCCAAGTAAAATCGTTGTCTTTACTTTCTGGCGCATTTGCCGTTAAAGTATAACGTAAAACATCTTGCTGATTTGGGAATTCTTCTAAATATTCATGCAGCCAAACTGCCCAATTTTTAGAAGTCGATAATTTATTACCCTCTAAATTTAAAAATTCATTTGCAGGCACATTTTCTGGCAGAATAAAATCGCCATGCGCTTTTAACATACTCGGAAAAATAATACAGTGAAAAACAATATTGTCTTTTCCTATAAAATGAACCAGTTTCGTATCATCTTTTTTCCAATAATCTTCCCAATTTTTACCTTCTCTTGCTGCCCATTCTTTGGTTGCAGAAATGTAACCAATTGGCGCATCAAACCAAACATACAACACTTTTCCTTCGGCATTTTTAAGCGGAACGGGAATTCCCCAATCCAAATCTCTAGTTACTGCTCTAGGGCGCAAACCATCATCAATCCAAGATTTAACCTGACCTAAAACATTTGGTTTCCAATCATTTTTATGACCTTCTACAATCCATTTTTGTAAAAAATCTTCGTATTTATCCAACGGTAAAAACCAGTGTTTTGTTTCTTTAACTGTTGGTACATTTCCAGTAATTGCCGATTTTGGATTAATTAAATCTGTTGCATTATGAGATGTTCCGCAGTTTTCACATTGATCGCCATAACTTTCTTCGAATCCACATTTAGGGCAAGTACCAACTACAAAACGATCGGCTAAAAACTGATTCGCTTTTTCATCATACAATTGTGCAGTAACCTCTTCAATAAAATCTCCTTTTTCATACAAATTAAGAAAGAAATCTGATGCTGTCTTGTGATGAATTTCTGATGAAGTTCTGGAGTAATTATCAAATGTAATTCCGAAATCCAAAAAAGATTGCTTGATAATTCCGTGGTATTTATCAATAATTTCTTGCGGAGAAACACCGTCTTTTTTAGCTTTCATAGATATGGCAACACCATGTTCATCGCTACCACAAATAAAAGCAACATCTTCACCTTTTAAACGTAAATAACGTGCATAAATATCCGCAGGAACGTAAACACCTGCTAAATGACCAATATGAATTGGACCATTTGTATAAGGCAAGGCGGCGGTAATTGTATATCTTTTTGGAGTATTCATAGAATTTTCCTTGATTTATTTTTTGGACTTATTTTTAAAGTGCAAAAGTACGAAAAGTGAGATTTAAATTTCGTTTGAATTTGATACATTTATAGAAGGATTATTCTGCAAATTAATCTTCAAAGATTTCACCAACGGTAAAAGATAAGTCAGGGAAAATACGACTTGTTGCAGTTTCTTCTGCAATTAAAGGTTTTAAGCCAATATAAATATCATCTTGTAAATAATACCGATGAATGGTTTTGTAAACATAATCCACAATCCAATATTCTTTCACACCATTTTCTTCGTATAATTCGTATTTATTTTTCATTTCTCTGTTAGAATTGCTAGGCGATAAAATCTCAATAATTAAATCTGGAGCGCCAATACAACCTCGTTTATCTAGTTTTTTAGTGTCGCAAATAACACAGAGATCTGGCTGAAAAACAGTAATAATATCTTCATCTTTAATAGAGTTTTTTCTTTTGTCAACCAAACGAACGTCAAAAGGAGCTACATAAACTTTACAAGCTGATTTGTAAAAATGATTCAAAAAAACTCTACTCAATTCACTAGATGCACCTTGATGCAGTCTTGCTGGAGCGGGAGACATTTTATAGACTTTTCCTTTTAAAATTTCTATGCGCTCTTTAAATCTCCATTTTAAATAATCTGCATATGTATAAATTTTATCATAATCGATAGCAGGTTCTTCAATAGAATTTTCCATAACTTTTGTTTTTATAAAATTACAACTTTTTAAAATAAACACGAAATTGAAATTATATCACTATTTTTGATTGAATTTTATAATAAATTGATGAAAATTAAAATAATATTATTATTACTTCTGATGAGTTTCTCATCCATATCTTCTCAATCAAAACCAATGAAACTAATAAAACCAGATTACTTAAAAGTAGGTGATACAATTGCAATTGTTGCACCTGCAGGAGTTTTAAGTAACAGACAGTTGGTTATTGATAAAGCAAAAAAGTTAGCAGAAAGCTGGGGTTTAGTGGTTGTTTATGGAGATAATTTATTTAATGATAACAATCATTTTTCTGGAACTGATAAAGAAAGAGTGTCAGATTTTCAAAAAGCGTTGGATAATTCAAAAATAAAAGCAATTTGGGCAGCAAGAGGCGGTTATGGAAGTGTGCGAATTTTAGACGCATTAAATTTTACTAAATTTAAAAAGTCTCCAAAATGGATTATTGGTTACTCAGATATTACGGCAATTCACAGTCATGTTCACAATTTGGGTTATGAAACAATTCATGCCATTATGGGAACAAGTCTGGAGGATGATATTATAAATATTGCAGCAAGTGTTTCTACTTTTAAAGAGGCGCTTTTTGGCGAGAAATTGACTTATGAAATCAAATCTTCTAGTTATAACAATATTGGTGACGCAAAAGGGCAACTTATTGGCGGAAACCTAACTTTATTATTAACCACTTTAGGATCTAAAACACAACTTAACACGGACGGAAAAATTCTCTTTTTTGAAGAAATTGGCGAGTATAAATATCATATCGATAGAATGTTACAGAGTTTAAAGCGCGCTGGTTATTTTGATAATTTAAAAGGAATTATTGTTGGAGATATGTCTAAAATGAAAGTAAACTCTACTGATTGGGGAACTTCTATCGAGCAATTGATTTTAGATGTTGTGCCAAATAATATTCCGATTTTGTTTAATTTTCCTGCGGGTCACGAAAAAGACAATCGTGCGTTAATTCTTGGAAGAGAAATTACATTAAAAGTTGGAAAAGAGAAATCCGAAGTTATTTTTAAGGATTAAATTTTAGACACGGTTTATTTGGATTTACGCGGATGAATAAATAATTTCAATTATTTTTCTACAAGTTCTTTTTTTAATCTAATAGATATAAACCGGATTAAACTATCTTATTTTTAAGTTTTAAAAAAAACTTAATTCATTTACTTTAAAATGATTAGCTTTGATTCATGGCAAAGCACAACGAACTTGGTAAAAAAGGAGAACAATTAGCAGTTGATTTTTTAATCAAAAACGGGTATAAAATCCGAGATAAAAATTGGCGTTTTCAAAAAGCTGAAGTCGATATTATTGCCCAAAAAGGGGAAGTTTTAGCTGTTGTTGAAGTTAAAACAAGAAGCACAGAATACTTTGGGAATCCGCAGGACTTCGTAAAAGAAAAGAAAATCAAATTATTGGTAAAAGCAATAGACCATTATGTAACTAGCAAAGATTTGGATGTAGAAGTACGTTTTGATATTATTGCAATCTTACATCAAAACAACAAATTTACCATTGAACATTTAGAAGATGCTTTTTTGCATTTTGAATAAAAGGTTTTTTGTAAAAAATAATATTTTGCTGATACGATTAGATAGATATTGAATTTAAATTTTATGAATGAATTTAATCTATTTTTACTATTGGAACTGCTGGATTAGTAGTTACAGCAACGCTTCATTTATTTATGGACGTAATTTTGAAAAAAGCAATTAATCATTCAACATTTTTAGCTCTTTATCCAATGTTTGCTACTTTTTTATTTATTGGATTTAAACAAATAGTAAATAAATATAAATTGAAGGTGTTACTTAAATAGCGCTACTAAATCTTCTATGTGATTTGGTTTTGCAATAATTTTTTTATCTTCATTTAGCATAAAATAAGTTGGCGTAGAATAAATATTGTACATTTTAGAAGTTTCATTTTTCCATTTATTTAAACCCAATATGTGATGCCATCCATTTAGATCTGATTTAAAATCGTTCCATAGCGAATCATCTTCTTCCATCGCAAAAGCAATTACTTTTGTTGTTGGTTTGTCTTTTAAAAATTCATACAATTTAGGAATTTCTACTGTACAATGTGAACAAGTTGTGCTGTAAAAAACTAAAATATAATTTTCACCATCTTTTAATTGGCTTAATTTTATTGTTTTGCCGTTCTCTTTCCAAGAAAAATCTGGTGCAGTTCGTCCAACTTCAACGGTTAAACTTGCTAGAACTTCTTTTTTAAAATCTAAATTCTGACTGTTATAAGGCAATGAATTGTATTGATTCTCAAAAAGAAAATCAACCAAATCAACATTTTTTAAATTCATAAATTGAGTAATTAAATATTCAATAACATCTTTTTTAAATTCTGGATTATCAATTTTACCAATTATTTTTTCTGTGGATTCTTTATAAAGCACATTTTGTACTTTTTGATCATCAGAATAATTAATGTAAAACACGTAATCAGAGATTCTGTCTACAAAAAAAGGAGAATTAAATACTATTTTATTATCAAAATTTATATTATCAAAAAAATGCGTTTTTATTCCGCTTAAATATTCGTTTGGTGTTTTAGCAATTTCTGGGGCGTTATATCTGTCTGTTGCCTTAATAAATTCATGAACTATTTTTCCCTGACTTTCTTCAGTATATTTTTTTTGCACATTATTTATGCTACCTAAAGCAGTTTTATAGCGTTCTGCAGTTTTAATATCAGGATTTTTTAAATAATTAACTTGTAAAGAATCAATTTCAAACTGAATGTAAGAAACCGCTTGTATAAACTTACTATATAATTTGTTTTCTTCAGAGATAGAAAATGTTTTTGTATCTTCTGCATTTTTAGGATCAAACTGAAAAATTATATCTTCTTTGTTGTAAAAAAAGTCGACAAAACTATTTTCTTTTGTGTCATAAGCAACCCTGTAAACACCTACTTTTTCATCATTTTTCAAATTAAAAACAAAACTCCCATTTTCTATATTTGTATTGTTAATGTAAATTTGTTTTGCGCCAACAATTCTGTATAAAAGTGCAGTACTTTGCTTTTCTGAAGGACTTAAAGTTCCCACAATTTTTTGTTGTGCCTGTACAGTTGAAGTGATAAATAAAAAGGCAAAAAAGAAATTTTTCATAGTAATAATTTGATTTTTCACTAAAGTCAACAAACATACCAAAAGTACATTTTCTTGTAGAAAAGAAGTATATTGTATTGTTAAAATTATAATTAATGAATTTTAAGAATAAAGTAATTTGGATAACTGGAGCATCTTCTGGAATAGGAAAAGCATTAGCTATAGAATTGTCCAATCAAAATGCGAAACTGATTCTTTCTTCGAGAAATAAAACGGATTTAGCATTGGTGAAAAACCAATGTAAAAACGCTATAAATGTTAAGATTATTCCGTTAGATTTAGAAAATTATACCGATTTTACTACTGATGTAAATAAAGCAATTTTCTGTTTTGGACATATTGATATTTTGGTAAATAATGGCGGAATCAGTCAGCGTTCTTTAGCAGAAAATACTTTAATTTCTGTCGATGAAAAAATTCTAAAGATTAATTATTTAGGAACTGTTGCCTTGACAAAAGCTTTATTGCCATATTTTATAGAAAACAAAAGTGGTCATTTTGTAGTAACCTCAAGTATTGTTGGCAAAATTGGTACGCCTTTACGTTCTAGTTATGCCGCTTCAAAACATGCATTACATGGTTTTTTTGATAGTTTGCGCGCAGAAATTTACAAATATAATATTGCGGTTACTTTAATTTGTCCGGGTTTTGTAAACACAAATGTTTCTATAAATGCGTTGACTGGAAATGGAAATCCGCAACAAAAAATGGATACTGCAACTCAAAACGGAATTGATGCAACCAAATTTGCAAAATTAATGGCAAAAGCTATTTACAATCAAAAAGAGGAGGTTTATATTGCTGGTTTTAAAGAGAAACTAGGTGTTTTTTTAAAACGATTTTTTCCCAAGTTACTATCAAAAATGATTCGTAAACTAGCCGTTACTTAAATTATAATTGTTTTTCTTTAAAGACAGGAAACTAAAAATAATCTAATTCATCAAAATAAGTTACAATCGCTTCTTTCATTAAAAGCGTTTGTTCGCCTGGTTTTAAGTTGGGTAATTCGGTAAGTGTTTTGTAGTGTGGCCAACCATCTTCATCAAAAAAATCGAACTCATAGTACCCATAAGATTCAAGTAATTTACAGATGGCAATATGCATTAAATTTAATTTTTCATCTTTTTTAAACTTCCTATTTCCTTGACCAAGTTCTTGAACTCCAATCAAATAAATAATACCGTCTAAATTTAATTCTTCACCTGCTGCAAATTGATTGGTTAATTCTTTAACCAAAAAACTCCATTTTTCTTTAAGACTATCGTTTTTTATCATTGATTTTTTCTCTACGCCAAAGATACAAATGAGTTGCTTATATTTGAAAAATTTTTAGAATGAATATTTTCGATATTGTAATTATTATTCTTTTACTTTTTGGATTTGTAAGAGGTTTAATGAAGGGTTTTTTTGTAGAAATTGCCTCTTTACTCGCACTAATTTTAGGTATTTATGGAGCAATTCATTTTTCTTATTTTGTGGCAGATTATTTAAAAGATTCGGTTTCTTGGGAAGAAAAATACATATCCATCACAGCATTTGCAATCACTTTTTTGGTCATTGTAATCCTTATTTCTTTGTTAGGAAAAATACTAACTAAAATGGCAAGTTTTGTCGCTTTAGGTATAATTAATAAATTATTAGGAGGCGTTTTTGGAGCCTTTAAAGTGGCATTAATCTTAAGTGTACTATTTTTATTCTTCCACGGAATGAATGATAAAATCTCTTATGTTGATGAAGAAATGTTAGAAGAATCAATAGTATACAAACCAATAAAAGAAATTGTGCCTACTATTTTTCCATTTTTTACAAAAGAAGTAGTTAAAGAAAAAATCGAAAGAGAAACTATATAAAAATTCATTATTTTCCGACAAAAGAATCAAGACCGTTGTACTTTTAGAATCAACCTGCCTGCCGGCAGGCAGGGAAACAAGACTTGATTATAACTATCTGAAAAACAAAGGTATTTTAAAATAGAAATTGTATTTATTTGCCTTTTTAAAGTGAACTATAAATTCAAGCTACTATTTAAAAACGACTTTAAACGTTACTATTTCTTGATGTTACTAAAATTAACTTGTGCTGAACTAGATTCAGTAAATAGTTTTAATCGGACAACAATGATAAAAATTAGCAATTATTTTTAATTTTTCATCTAATCCAAATGATAAATCTCCATAATATTCTCTAAATATTTTTCAAAATCTATTTTTAAATCAATTAATTTTCCTGTTCTGACATCAAAAACCCAACCGTGAACTTTTAGATTTCTTTTTCTAAATGCTTTTTGAACAGCTGCTGTTTTTAACAAGTTTACACATTGTTCTTTAACATTTAATTCTACTAATCGATCGTATTTTTCTTCTTGATTTTCTATTGCATTTAATTCATCAGAATGAATTCTGTAAACGTCTCTAATATTTCTTAACCAAGGATTTAAAATTCCTAAATCTTTAGACTGCATTGCCGCTTTTACACCACCACAAGCATAATGTCCACAAACCACAACATGATTAACTTTTAAATGCACAACGGCATATTCTACAACAGACATCACATTTAAATCTGTACCAGAAACCATATTTGCAATATTTCTATGTACAAAAACTTCTCCAGAACTCAATCCCATTAAGTCTTCTGCGGCAACTCTGCTGTCAGAACAACCAATGTATAGCAACTCTGGTTTTTGACCTCGAACTAAATCTTTAAAATAGTTTTTATCTGCAGATAATTTATTTTTAATCCACTCTTGATTGTTTTCAAAAACTTTTGATAATTTCATAATTTTATAAGTAACAAATCTATTTTCTACATAAATCAATGAAATTCCAATACTAATTATTTATAAAAATGTAGTATTACAAAGCCATAAATAAAATAGAGGACAGGTAGAAAATGAATCTGTTTTTGGTTGATTAATAAAATAGTTAAACAAATATAGTATAAGAAATGAAAAATCTCTAATTAAGCGTGATAACTTTTATTTCTTCGGATAAAATCCACCCAATTTTTCCATCAGCCAATTTTATTTTTTTCCAAGCATCAACTTCATCCAATACAGAAACTTTTGTGCCTTCATGTAGCGTAAATGCTTCTGATGAACTTGCCAAAGGTTCATTTTTAACCTCAACAGTTTCTGAAAAAATAATTGCTTCAACGTTATTTTTAGCTAAATGATATTGATTAAAAGTGATAATTACTGAAGAAATTAAAAGAATAAAACTAATAATACTTGTAGTGAAAAAGAAACGTTTTCTTCCAGAAATATAGGAAAAATAAAACAGTAAAAAGAAGACTGCTCCTAAAAACGAAAACACAATTGTAACAATTGCCCATTGATTAAAAGATAGTTTTTGCAAGTAATTTTTATTCATTTTTTGCAAAAATGATTGTGGAATTTCCTCAATTTTATCAATAGTTAATCGTTTTGAAAAAATTAAATTATTACGTGCATCTTCATTTAACGGGTCTATTTTTAACGCTTTCTCGTAATTATAAATTGTTGGTGCAACCTTATTCAATTTGTAATAGGCATTACCAATATTGTAGTAAATTTCGGATGAAATTACTCCTTTAGCTTCAATTTCTTCGTACGTTTTAATGGCTTCTTCAAACTTATTTTCTTGGTATAATTTATTTGCATTTTCAAACAATTGTTCAGCAGTTTGGGCTCCTAAATAAGAAGTGATAAAAAACAGTAAAACCAGTATTTTTTTCATTTTACAGTTGTTTATCAATTTGTGCAATTACAAGTTTTGCTTTTTCATATTCGGCTTTCATTTCTAAATTAGTTGTTGGTGTATACCGCGCAAAATCACAACTATTTAATACTTCTATAAATGTTTGAATGGTGGTTTCATCAACATTTTTACCGCTCAAGATTGATGAAATTTTTTCTTGACTAATATCAATCGTTTCAATACTTAATTTTGCTTTTAAATAGTTATGTAACGCTAATTCTAACGCTTCATAAAAAGATTCTTTCTTGCCTAATTCTTTTTGTGCTTTCGATAAATATTTACGAGCTAACTTGTCTGCTCTTCGTTGTTTTTTACCAATTATATCTCTATTTTTTTGTTCACTTTTCTTGGCGATAAGTATTCCAATCGGAATGATTATCAACGGCAAAATCAATACTAAATAAAATAAATTCGATTTGAAAAAATCATCTTTTCTAATCGGTTTAAAACTTGTTTTTGTTTGAATATATCTAAAGTTTTCGCCTGTAAGAACAACATTTTGTTCTGCAATAGTTGTATTTGTTGGCAACTCTTTTCCTTCTAAAACATCAACAAATAAATCTTCTGTTGTAATTGTTTTATACTTTTTTTCTTGCGGATTGAAATACGAAAAGGAAACATTAGGAATTTTATATTTTCCTTTATAAAGCGGAACAACCGTGTATTGATCTGAAACTTTACCACTAATTCCTGAAGGCGAAACAGTTACTCTTTCTTTTCTTTCTGGTTCATAAATTTCTAGTTCTGATGGCGTAATAATTTTAGGAAGTTCGAATAACTTCAAATTTCCATCACCAGAAACTTCTACTTTAATTTGAGACGTTTCATTTGCTTTTAACGCATCTTTATCCGCAGAAATAACAAAAGAAAAATTACCAACTGCACCATTAAAATCTAACGGTTTGCCCTCTGTGGGTAACGGATTCACATCAATAACTTTCTTTGCAGATGAAAAATCTTTACGAATATTTCTAGTAATTGCATTTCCAAAAAAGTCGCCTCTTCCTGTAGGAACACCAATTACAATATTCATTTTCATAGGATCAATGGTTAGTTTTCCAGATTTTGTTGGAATCAACAACGCTCTTTTTAAAACAACGTACCTATACGTTTCACCGTTATATGTTCCGTTTTTAACTGGAATACCATTGGCTTCAATATCCTGATTCCAAAATCCAATATATTGTGGCGTTTCTGTTACAGCGTAATCATTTACGCTAATATTCGGACTTACATATAATTTATATTCTACAAAAATACCTTCGCCAACATAAGGTTGAGATTTGGATATTTCTGCAACTAAATGAATGTTTTGTTCAGCGATATAATTAGGGTCATTTGGGTCTTTCGGAATTTCAATACCATCGACAACAATTACTTTTACTGGATCTGTTTTTAACGTTTTTCCTCTGTATTCTATAGTTGCAGACGGAATCGTTAATTCTCCTTTTTGCAATGGTTCAACAAAATAAGTGTACGATTGTGAAAAACTAACTTTACCATTCACCCAAGATTGACTTACAGATTGACTTGGACCACCTACAACTCTAAAACGAGTAAAATTTGGCGGCGTAAAATTATCTCCACCTTGTTTATTGATAGAAAACTGAACACGCAAACGTTCATTTGCGCCCATTTTATTTTTACTCACAGTTGTTATAAACTCAACTTCTTGCTGTGCAAAAATTGAGCTTCCGAATAGGAAAATAAATAAAAATAAATATGTGAATCTCATATAAGCCCTCTTAATTTCCCCAAAGTGGAGAAACACTGTTATGTTATTTTGTAATTTAAATTCATTTTTTTGGGTAAATATTGAGCATGAGTTTTCTTCCCTTCGGGAAGAAGTAAAGATGGGCTTCTTACCAATCTTTCTCCTGCTTCACTTTTTCTCCTTTTGCCTTTTGAGCATTTATTTTTTCCTGTGTTTTCTTCTCCTCATTATTCAAACTTTCTAACAACTGTTTTACTTGTTGAGGTGTCATTTGACCGGGTTTCGGTTTCGGTTTTTGATCTTTATTTTGGTCGTTTTCTTTGGGGTCTTTTTTGTCTTTATCGCCATCTTTCTCTTCGTCTTTTTTATCCTTGTTGTCTTTCTTATCTTTGTCGTCGCCATCTTTCTTATCTTTATCCTTGTCTTTATTTTTATCGTCCTTATCTTGGTCGTCTTTATTTTTATCGTCTTTTTTATCTTTGTCCTTATCTTTATCTTGATTCTCTTTGTCTAACAATTTTTGTGCAACGGCTAGATTATAACGCGTTTCATCATCATTTGGGTTGTTACGTAGCGCATTTTTATACGCATCAACAGCACCTTGATAGTTTTTTTCTTCCATCATTGCATTCCCAATATTGTGATATGCTTCTGCTTTTGCAAACTTATCTTTTGCCGTTTTTGCAGATAACTCAAATTGTGCAACTGCTTCTTTGTAGTTTTTTTCCTGATAAAAAGCGTTCCCTAAATTGAAATCTGCTTTATCATAATTCCCGTTTTCGCCCAAGGCTTTTCTGTAAGACACAGAAGCATCTGTATATTTTTCTTGCTCGTACAATTTATTGCCTTCTCTCAATAATTGTTTGGCTTGTCTTTGTGCAGCAATACTATCTTTTTGTGCAGAAATTACCGATGATGAGCTTAACATCATCAGTAAAAAAAATAATTTAAAACTTTTTTTCATCACTTTAATTTTTTAATTTTTCAAGCTAAATAATAACTAGAAATGTATTATAAAAGCTCATTTATTTTAGCGTACTGCAACAACATAATCGTTTTTGCATCTTTAATTTCTCCAGTAGCAATCATGTTGTATGCTTCATTAAAATCGAACTCTAGAACTTCAATTTGTTCTTGTTCTGCATCTAAACCGCCACCTTCGCTTACTTTCATTTTCTCATTATATTCTGCAATAAAAAAATGAAGAATTTCTGTTACTGCGCCAGGCGACATATAGGTTTCGAAAATCTTTTTTACGTTGGTTATTTTATAACCTGTTTCTTCAATAGCTTCTCTTTTTATACATTCTTCCGGATTGTCTTCATCCAATAAACCAGCGCAAGTTTCAATTAGCAATCCGTCTTTATTCCCATTTAAATAGGATGGCAATCTGAATTGCTTTGTAAGAATTATTTTTCTTTTTCCAGTATTATAAAGCAAAATAGTTGCTCCATTTCCCCGATCGTAAACTTCTCTTTTATGAATTTCTTTTTCGCCGTTTTTATTGATAAATTCAAACGTTACTTTGTCTAGTTTATACCAATTGTCCGAAAGAAGTTCTGTTTTTAAGATTTTTACATTTTCATTCATCACCTACTTCTTTTTTTCTTCATCAAACAAATCTACTTTTCGTAACCATTTTGTTTTTTTCTCTAAAAAGAAAATATCTATGATTAAGAAAGCAATTCCTATGCCAATAAACCATTGAAATTGATCTTTATAATCAGAAAATTGTTTGGTTTCAAATTCACTTTTCTCTGCATTTTCAATCACTTCAGCCATCACGTCAACCGGATTTTCCGTTCTGTTTCCGTCAATATACTGTCCGTTAGCAACGTCAGCGATGTCTTGTAAAAAAGTAGAAACTCTTTTTGTAATTACTGTTTCGCCTTTGTTATCTTTTTTATAACCGATTAAAGAATTATTTAATTTCATCGGAATTGGAGCTCCTTTTTCTGTTCCAACACCAATGGTGTATACTTTTACACCTTCATTCGATATGTCTTGCGCAACTTGTTTTGTCTCTTCTTGATGATCCTCTCCATCAGAAATAATGATTAAAAACTTGTTGGTTTCTTCTTCTTTATTGTAATAGGTTTTCGCTAATTCTAATGCTTCATTTATTGCAGTTCCTTGACTAGAAACCATATCTGGATTTGCGCCCTGTAAAAACATATTTGCAGCTGCATGGTCTGTGGTTATTGGCAAAAGCGGGTATGCATTTCCTGCATAAATGATAATGCCCACTCTATCACTCCCTAATTTATCAATTATTTTGGTGATAATTAATTTCGCTTTTTCTAATCTATTCGGCGCAATATCTTCTGCCAACATACTTTTAGAAACATCTAACGCAAAAACAATATCTACGCCTTGTCTTTTAACGGTACTTAATTTGGTACCCATTTTAGGATTTACTAATGAAATAATTAAAAAAGCAAAAGCTATCGATAAAAAAACAAGTTTTAAAACCGATTTAAATGTTGATGAATTTGGCGCTAATTGTTTTAATAATTCGGGATTTGAGAATTTCTTTTGTGTACTTTTTTTCCACCAAAAAACCAACAAGAATAGCACAACCAGTAATGGAATGATTGCGAGTAAATAAAAATATATTGGTTCTTCTATTCGGTACATCGTGTAATTGTGTAATTGTTTATTTGTTTAATCGTGTAATTGTGAAAACCGTGTAATTGTTTAAGCGTATAATTGTTAATCGTGATTTGGTACAATTAAACAGTTCAACAATTAAACAGTTACACCTAATTTTCACACAGATTTTAGTTGTGCTTTTCTTAATGCGTTTAGCATATTTGATATTTTATAAATCTTTTCTCTCAATTTTAAATAATCTTCTTCGGATAAAAATTCTAATTCTTTTGATAATACTAAATGACTTAAAACTTCCATTGTTGTGCTAAAAGCGATTGTTGTAAAATGAGCTTTGTCTTTATCAGTAATTCTTGATGTTCCTTCTGCTAAATTTGCTGAAATTGAATTTGATGCTCTTCTAATCTGACTTATTAATCCAAATTTTTCTTCTTTCGGAAATTTTTTTGTCACCCTACAAACTTCCACAGAAAGTTGAATTGCTTCTTTCCAAACTTCTAATTTCTCAAATGAAAAGATATACATCTTTCTATATTTTTACAGTTAAACAAATAAACACTTAAACGATTAGACAATTCAACGATTCAACAATTCAACCTATTATATAAAACTCTTAAACAACGTATTACGCAACAAAAATTCTAATCCTAATAACCCCAATCCAATAAAAACCAACAAACGGTATTTCTCTTGATAATTATAGTATTTGAATTCTTCTATTTTAGTTTTTTCGAGCTTGTCTATTTCGTCGTAAATTTCTTTTAATTTTGTATTATCAGTAGCTCTAAAATATGTTCCACCAGTTTCATCTGCAATGTATTGCAATAATTTTTCATCTATTTCTACTTGCTGATTCCTAAATTGTAATTCTCCCGTTCTTGGATCTCTACTCCATGGAAATAATGCCATTCCGTTTGTTCCAATTCCGATTGTGTAGACTTTAATTTCCAGTTCTTTGGCTAATTCTGTAGCTGTTTTTGGATCTACAAAACCTGAATTATTTACACCATCCGTCAATAAAATAATTATTTTACTTTTTGCTTCACTTTCTTTTAATCGGTTTACGGCAGAACCTAAACCCATTCCAATTGCGGTTCCGCCATCTAATTGTCCCCATTTTATTTCAGAAATGGTTCTTTTTATAATTTCTTTATCGCTTGTAATTGGCGTTTGTGTAAAACTTTCTCCGGCGTAAACTACAATACCTATTCTGTCATTTGGTCTTCTGTTAACAAAATCTATTGCTACATCTTTTAAGGCTTCCAAACGATTTGGTTTCAAATCTTTTGCCAACATACTTGCGGATACATCAATTGCCATAACAATATCAATTCCTCGATTCGTTTTCGTTTTTTTGCTGACTTCCACATTTCTTGGTCTCGCTAAAGCGACGATGAAAAATGTTACTGCCAACAATCTAAATACTGCTAAAATGGGTTTAAATGTTGATAATTTAATTCCTTTTGTTTTAAATCCTTTTACACTCGGAATTCTCAATTCTGCTGTGTCTTTTTTATTGGTATAAAAATACCAACCTGCTAGAATTGGAATTAATATTAGCAGCCACAAAAAACCCGGATTTAGAAATTCGAAATTAGTCCACATTTTCTATCGGATTTAAAATGTTAGATAGTTGCGATGTATATTTTATGAGTTCTAAAAATCCGAAAATCAATAAACAGATAATTCCAATTAGTCCAGCAATAATTAAAATTTTCACTAAAATTGATGTTTTTTTAACTACTGGTTTTTGAACAATAGATACTTGTTGAATATTTGCAACATCAATATCTTCTGCAGAAACTTTTGGCTGTAAATTATTGATAATAAATTCAGCTATTTTCCGATCGTTTTCTATTTCAATTGCTAAAGGTTTCGATTTTGCAAACTTCACTAAATCGGATTCTTGCAATAATTTTTTCAGCTTATCTAATGTTCCAATATCTGTAATTATCGCATTAGAATCTTTAAAATCTTTTAAATTATCTATTAATCCATCCGTAGTTCTTTCCATCGCACGAACATGCAATTCACGTTCTATATAATACCGAATAATATTCGTCAATTCGGTATAATATTCTTTGACCTGATTATTTTGCCATAGTTGTTTCTTGTCTAATTGACTTAAATTCAATAAGGCTTCTTGATAAGGTGGCAATAATGACGCAGAACTTCTAGATTCCGAATCGTCTTTTCTGCGCAATGCAAAATACAAGATGGTTCCGATTACCAAAATGATCGCTAAAATCCAGAAAATAATATGTTTGTAATCGTCAAACGTTATCGGTTCACTTTTGATTGCCTTAATCGGGAATTTCTTAACTTTTGTGGTATCAATTGCAACGGTAGCAACATTTATCAACAAAGAATCTGTTAAATATGCTTGATTTCTAATAAAAACTTGTTGTTGCGGAATGTAAAATGAACCACTATCAAAACCAGTTAATAAATATTTTTTTATCAGTTGATTTTTAATGGTATCTACTTTTGTAGAGTCGATAATCTCTAAACCTCTTAAACTCTTTAAATACGGAAGAATTATATTTTCAGTTCCATCTACAGAAATTTTATACTGAAATTGTTCACCAATTCTAATATTGGTCGTATCAACTTCCACTTTTATTTGGGAGAATGCAAAGAAAGAAGTGAGGAAACAAATGAAAAATCCTATCTCTCTAACTCTCTTTCCGAGGGAAAGAAAGCACTTGGACATTGTTTCTTTTTTACTTTCTTGAATTTCTATATGTGTTTTTTCTTTTTTCAACCTTCTTTAATTCACTGGAATTTTTTATTTCGTATTATTTCCTTCCCTTCGGGAAGGTTAGGATGGGATTACCTCTCTTTCCGAAGGAAAGAAAGCACTTGGACATTGTTTCTTTTTTACTTTCTTGAATTTCTATATGTATTTTTTCTTTTTTCAACTTTTCTTTAATTCACTGAAATTTTTTATTACGTATTATTTCCTTCCCTTCGGGAAGGTTAGGATGGGATTACCTACTCTTAAAATAGCCCAACAATTTTTTCACATAGCTTTCGTCCACTCTTGCAGAAATTGTTCCTGCCCCACTTCTTTTAAACGTATCTTTATAATAATCAGACAATCGTAAGGCATTTATTTTGTAATCGTTTCTTACAGAATTAGACGCTGTATTTACCATTGTAATTTCATTTGTTTCTGAATCTAACATTGGTACCATTCCAAGATTCGGAATTTCCTCATCATGTTTGTCGTAGACTCTAATTCCGGTTATATCATGTTTGCCAGCAACAATTTTTATTGTTTTTTCGTAATCGTCATCCATAAAATCAGACAACATAAAAACAATGGCTTTTTTCTTCATCACATTCGATAAAAACTTAAAAGCAGCAGCAATATTTGTTTGTTGACTTTTTGGTTTGAACTCGATTAATTCACGAATAATTCGTAACACATGACTTTTTCCTTTTTTAGGCGGAATGTATAATTCCACGTTATCAGAAAAAAGAATTAAACCTACTTTGTCATTATTTTGAGTTGCAGAAAAAGCCAATGTTGCAGCGATTTCTGTAACGGTATCTTTTTTAAATTGAGTTGATGTTCCAAATAATTCTGAACCAGAAATATCTACCATTAACATCATCGTTAATTCACGTTCTTCTTCAAAAACTTTTACATAAGGCTCATTATAACGTGCGGTAACATTCCAATCTATTGCTCTTACATCATCTCCAAATTGATATTGCCTAACTTCAGAAAACGTCATTCCTCTACCTTTGAATGAAGAATGATATTCTCCACCAAAGATATGATCAGACAATCTTCTTGTCTTAATCTCTATTTTTCTGACTTTTTTAAGTAAATCCTTTGTTTCCATAATCCCATCCTAAATCCTTCCCGAAGGGAAGGACTTTTTGATTTCGTTTTTAATTAAAACTTCTCTTAACATTTTATTATTTTGATTTTGTAATTCAGTAAGAATCTTTAATTTATTTAACTAGAATATTATTAAATCTAGTCCTTCCCTTTGGGGAGGGTTGGGTTGGGATTACGGTACTTCAACCTCATTAATTATAGAACTAATAATATTTACAGAAGTTACATTTTCTGCTTCTGCTTCATAAGTAATTCCGATTCTGTGACGCAAAACATCATAAACAATTGCTCTAACATCTTCTGGAATTACATACCCTCTTCTTCTAATAAATGCATGACATTTTGCAGCTCTTGCTAAGTTGATACTTCCACGAGGTGATGCTCCAAAACTAATTAATGGCTTTAATTTTGATAGATTATAATTCTCTGGATATCGTGTTGCGAAAACGATATCTAAAATATATTTTTCAATTTTTTCATCCATATAAACCTCATTCACAGCTTCTCTTGCTTTGATAATTTGGTCTACAGAAACTACTGGGTTTATCGTTGCATAACCGCCAGATAAATTTTGGCGCATAATTTGTTGTTCGTCAGATAACTTCGGATAATCAATGACCACTTTTAACATAAAACGATCCACTTGCGCCTCTGGTAAAGGATATGTTCCTTCTTGTTCCACAGGGTTTTGAGTTGCCATTACTAAAAAAGGCTCGTCTAATTTAAACGTAGTATCGCCAATTGTAATTTGGCGTTCTTGCATCGCTTCTAACAATGCAGATTGTACTTTTGCAGGCGCTCTGTTAATCTCATCTGCTAATACAAAGTTTGCGAAAATTGGTCCTTTTTTAATCATGAAATCATTCTCTTTCATGTTGTAAATCATAGTTCCAACAACATCCGCAGGTAATAAATCTGGTGTAAATTGAACTCGACTAAAACTACCTTGAACTGCTTTTGCCAATGTATTAATAGCCAATGTTTTTGCCAATCCCGGAACACCTTCAAGCAAAATATGACCATTTCCTAACAAACCAATTAGTAATCGTTCAATCATTTCTTTCTGACCAACAATTACTTTGTTCATTTCATTGGTAAGTAAATCAACAAAAGCACTTTCGCGCTCAATTTTTTCATTGATAGCTCTAATATCTACATCCATTTTCTATGGTATTTAATTTAAAATTTAAAGGAAAACAAAACTACTCTATTAGCCATTTTAAAGTTGTTAAATTTTGGTTAAAGATGTAGTGTTTTAAAGCGATTTGTGCTTTCTTTTAGATTTCTAAAAAAAGAATTAGATGTATTTTTTTAATTCCAATTTATTTTCAAAAAATTCTCCATACGTAAAGTATGAAATCCAATCACCCAAGTTGATGTATTTCGAGTTCTCTTTTAAATCGATTTCCATTGGTAAATGTCTGTGCCCGAAAATGAAATAATCGTACTGGTTTTCTTCTAATTTTCGTTTGCAATACTGTACTAGCCATTCATTTTCTTCTCCCAAAAAATTAGCATCTTCATCGCCAGAAATAAGTTTGTTTTTAACAGACATATACTGCCCTAACGGAACGCCTAAATCTGGATGTAACCAACGAAATAGCCACTTAAAAAGCGGAAAAGTAAACACTTTTTTCATTCGTTTGTAGCCTTTATCGCTAGGACCTAAACCGTCTCCATGACCAATTAAAAAATTTTTATTGTTGATGAGAAATTCTTGTGGCGAATGGTACACAGGAATATTTAGTTCTTCTTGGAAATAGTCATTCATCCATAAATCATGATTACCTACAAAGAAATAAATGGGAATTCCGCTGTCTTTTATTTCAGCTAATTTTCCGAGAACACGCACAAATCCTTTTGGAACAACAGTTTTATATTCAAACCAAAAATCGAATAAATCGCCTAAAAGGAAAATGGCACCCGCGTCTTTTTTAATTTCATCTAACCAAGCCACAAACTTTTTTTCACGAGGAGAGCTCGCTTCTTTTGTTGGTGCGCCTAGATGCTGGTCTGAAGCAAAATAGATTTTTTTGTTTGAGGATGTAGTTATTGAAATCAATTTTTTTAATTTTAAAAAATTATTTTGGTTTTTTACCTGGATTATCTTTCGATGGAAATACAGACAAAATTACAATTGTATTTTCAATAATTTGATAAATTACTAAATAAGGAAATCTATTTACTATAGCTTCTCTGTATTTATTCTGATGTTTTATTTGAAAATATTTTGGCTCTTTTTTTATATCGTCTAAAGTAATTTCTACTTCGTCAATAAATTCATAACCTAGGTTTAATTGTTTTTTTTTCATACCAATCAAAAGCATCAATAATTTCAAACTTAACTTGATGAAGAATATCAAATTTATAAGCCATTGCTTTATTTTAGGGCCAATTTAATTTCTTCCCAACTTGTAGTTTTTGCTTCTCTGGCTAAATAATCAGCACTTCTTTTATTTAATTCTTCTATTTGATTTTGAGTTAAATTTGAAGATTTAGGTACTGTTTTTGCTTTTTCTAAATATAGAAGTACACTTTCTAAAAAGGTAGCATCTTCAATTGTACTAAGCTTGTCTGTAATCATGTTTTTTAGTTCAACTGTACTCATACTTATTAGATTTGTAACAAAGATACAAAATCATTGTTGTCCGATAAAAGAATCAAGACCGTTTACTGAATCTAGTTCAGCACAAGTCACTTTTAGAATCAACACTTGCTACTAACCATCTGAAAAACAACGGTTTTTTAAAATAAAGATTGCATTTAATTGTCTTTTTAAAGTTATAGCTAAATTCAAGCTACTATTTAAAAACGACGTTAAGCTGTACTATTTATTACAACAGTTTTATATTCAAACCAAAAATCGAATAAATCGCCTAAAAGAAAAATAGCACCAGCGTCTTTTTTAATTTCATCTAAATCATTTTCTGCTTCCAACGACCAAACTATTTCATCAAAAGAATCAATCATCTTTAATTAGACGCTTTATTATACTTTTCTAAAATTTGTTTTTGTGTTTTAAAATTCCCTTTTTTAAATGACTCCATAGCTTGATTATTCCTTTTTAAATACTCTTTTCTAGAAATAGGATTTCCTTTAATTGTGTAAGCAACAATTTCTTCTAAATTAGTGGAATCATCATTACTTTCTAAATAAGTAAGTACAGTATTTAAAATAGAGGAATCTTGAATAAAATTCAATTTGTCAACTATTTTATTTTTTAGTTCAATTGTGCTCATGCTATTAGATTTATAACAAAGATACAAAATAACTAACTTGTTATTTTAATGCTTCTAGTTCCAGCACTTTCTGAATCATATTGTCATCTTTGTGCATAATTTTATAAAAACCAACATCACTAAAAAGTTCATTTGCGATAGAAGCTTTTAAATATTTTTTCAATATATTTTTAGTTTTTACAGATGGTTTTGTGTTTTTTTGTGCCGATAAATATTCTTTGAAAACAGCATTATCTTTATCGAAATTTTCGATAAAATCATCAACCTTCCATCTTTTGGTTAATTGTTTTCGTTGATTATCTACAAAATCGAACGTAAAATTATTAATCGTATTAAAAAAATATGCTGGTAAATAAGCCGTAGTGTCTATCGCTACAAAAATATCTGGTATGATTCCGCCACCTCCATAAACAATTTTACCTTTAGGTGTTGTGTATTTTAAAGAATCTACTGTTGGAATGCTATCTTTATTTAATAATTCGCCATTATTAATGCGTTCTTGATATTCTTGATAATAATTTCCATTATCATTAACATCATACGGTTTTTGGATAGATCTGCCCGTTGGTGTGTAATATCTTGCCGTGGTTAAACGAACCGCAGAACCATCTCCCAAATCCATTTCTTGTTGCACCAAGCCTTTACCAAAAGAACGACGACCAATAATTGTTCCTTTGTCATTATCTTGCAAAGCACCTGCTAAAATCTCTGATGCAGAAGCAGAATTTTCATCAATTAAAACATACAAACCCCCTTTTTCAAAATCACCTTTTGATGTTGCAAAAGATTCGTCAATTTTTCCTTTGTTGTTTTTTGTGAATACAATTAGTTTGTTGTTTTCTAAAAACTCATCAACAATACTATTTGCAATATCTATAAAACCGCCACCATTACCGCGCAAATCGAGAACTAAATCTTTCATTCCGCTACTTTTAAGTTTTGTTAAACCTGTTTTAAATTCAGTATACGTGTTTCTTGCAAATCGATCTAATTTAATGTAACCAATGGAATCATTTATCATATAAGCAACATCCACACTTTTAATATTTACGTCGCCACGAGTTACATTTACGCTAAATAAAGAGTCGTTACTTTTTCTATAAATCTGTAATTTAACTTGGGTATCTGGTTTTCCTTTTAAAAACTTCGGAACATCATTATTTACAAATTTCTTCCCAAAAAGTGTGTCTTTATCAGCCATTAAAATTCTGTCTCCTGCTTTAATTCCTGCTACAATACTTGGGCCTCCTTTTATGGGTTGCACAACGGTTACAGAATCTTTTATGATTCTAAACTGCACACCAATTCCAACAAATTTACCGTCCATACTTTCTGTTACAGCCTGTAATTCTTCTTTAGGAATGTAAACAGAATGTGGATCTAATTTACTCAACATTTGGGTAATTGCGCCATCCAATAATTTGTCTGTATTTGTACTATCTACATAATCTCTTTCAATAAAATTGATGAGTCTTTTTATTTTTACTTCACTGGATGTGCTTTTAGAAAGCGAAAATGAATTATTAGAATTTCCATTGAAAAAAGAGCCAATTAAAATTCCAAAAATTACAGCAATTGACAAATATATAGGAAGGTTATTTTTATTCATTTGGAAGGTGTAAAAGTTCTACGCCAGCTTTTTTTAAGAAAGATAAACCAGCATTATCTTTATAATCATCTGCATAAACAACACGTTTTATTCCTGCTTGATGAATGAGTTTGCTACAATGAATACATGGCGATAAAGTGATATATAACGTGCTATTTTCACAAGATTGCGTGGATGAAGCAACTTTTAAAATGGCATTTGCTTCTGCGTGCAAAACTTCCCATTTTGTCTCGTTATTTTCATCCTCACAGCAATTATCAAAACCAGTTGGTGTGCCATTAAAGCCATCAGAAATAATCATTCTTCCTTTTACAATTAAAGCACCAACTTGTTTGCGTTTGCAGTGCGATAATTTTGCCCATTCGAAAGCCATTTTTAAATAAGCACGATCGTATTTGAGCTGTTTTTCATCTGTCATAATTAGCTAATGTAATACCATTTAATATAAAAACGCGTTAATTATTTACCAAAAGAATTTAGATGAATTTACCAAGGATAACGCTCCAAAATCATTTGAATTGAAAACCCAATTACAATGGAAGACGTTACTAAAACCCAATCTCTTTTAGAAACTTTTAGTACACTTTGCAATAGCGCACCAATCACTAAAATTGCAAATACAATAATAATTTGTGCAGCTTCTATACCTAAAGCAAATTCTAAAAGTGGCATTAATTTGTCTTCGCTTTTACCAATCATCATTCTAAAATAATTGGAAAATCCTAAACCGTGAATTAATCCGAAGAATAGTGCAAAAACTAGATTTATAGAATTTTTTTGATTCGGTTTTCCTGTTCTAAAAAGATTGGTTGCTCCTGTAATAAATATGGTAACAGGAATTAAAAATTCTATTAAATTAATATCAAAATTTACCACACCATAAGCTGCTAAGCCTAAAGTGAGCGAATGCCCTAAAGTAAAAAGTGTAATTAATAAAATTGCTTTTTTCCACTGATTAAAGCTAAAAACAACAGCTAAAACAATTAAAAATAAAATATGATCGTACGCTTTGAAATCCAAAACATGATTTAAACCCATCTTAAAGTATAAAATAAACGCTTCCATTACATCAAATTAATTAAATACAAAATTAAATATATTAATTTACTTATTTTGCAGATTGAATTTTTTCTTTCTAAATTTATGTTAATCTAAATTAGAAAAATATACACCGGCTATTTAGAAAAATAAACTTGATATTTATAGAGTTTTAGAATAAAAACGCCAAGGTTTTAAAAGGTACATTTAATTATTATGATCATAAAAGAATTTAAAAAAGAGAATCAACAATTTATAGAAATAAGTAATAACAACACAAAAGCGCTTATAAATTTAGATTTTGGTGCAAGTTTGCAAGAGCTATTTTTTGATGGAAAGAAAATTATTGAGAATCAAAATTCTTTATTCAAACAAAGATATAGTTCTGCACTATTGTTCCCGTTTGTAAATAGAATTAATGACGGAAAATATAGCTTTAACAACAAAGAATATCAATTTGATTGTAATGAACCTGAACGAAATAATGCACTGCACGGTTTGGTTTTTGATAAAAAATTTACATGTATTGATAAAAAATCAGATGATTATAGTGCAACTTTAGTTTTAGGGTATAATGAAACGCAGAGAATTAAAGCGTTTCCTTTTACTTATAATGTGCAATTACAATACATATTTACTGATGCTAAATTAGAGTTGAAAATGAATATAAAAAACACAGGTACCAACGCTTTTCCTTTTACAATTGGTTGGCATCCTTATTTTTACAGTAGTGATTTAAGTGAAAGTAAATTAACTTTTGATGCCGATAAGAAAGTAATCCACAATAAAAAAATGATTACAGAAAGCATTGAAAATTACACATCAGATAAAAATTTAGAATTAAAAAATTTAGACGATTGTTTTCATCTAACAAATAATACCATCAATTTTAAAACACCAGAGTACGATTTAGAAATGACAAGCGGTTCAGCAGATTGTTATTTGCAAATTTACACGCCAGCAAACTCAAATAATATAGCAATTGAGCCATTAACAGGAATTTCTGATAGCTTTAATAATAAAGAGGGTTTACAAATTTTGCAACCTAATAAAGTGTATAGCGATATCTGGAAAATTGAATTAAAAAAACAGCTAGAATAGAATAGTCTAAATTAATTATTTTATTGGTTGAATTGTATAACTATAAGTCAGGTTTTTAGAAGGAATTCCATATTTTTCTAAAGGAAGACTTCCCCAACTATTATCGCCATCAACACCCATTTGTTAATTATCGATATTTATATTTACAAAATCTCTTTTTTTAATGTCTGTTGTTTGACGTTGCATTTTCTTTTCTCCAGCATCAAAATCACTATTGTATTGATGGTGTGCATTAAATTCGAAGTATTTTGGAGCAGTAATTTTAATTCCTAGCCCTTCTGCATTTGTAAAAGTTACCCAACGGTTTTCTGTTTTATAACCGTTTTCTTGCGGTCTTATGTATGGAAAATACAAATCAGCAACACTCGCTTTATAATCCCCAATATTAGCAGCAGTATTTCTATCTTGGTAATTTTCAAACGGTTCTTTTCCCAACCAATTTCCACTCTCAAAATCGTTTTTAAGGATAAAGTTATTTCCAAATCTTGGTAAAAAAGGAAGATGATCAGCTAGGTTATTTACGGTGGTTTTTACATTAATAATACCATTTTCATAAAAAGTATATTTCATTATTGCTGTTGCTTTTTCCAAAGATGGTAAGTTGTAGGTTACTTCCACTACAATAGTATTTGTTTCCGTTTTTTCTAAAGAAATAAACTCTTGATTTTCTGTTGCTTTTTCCAAACTTCTAGTTTTTTTGGCACGTTAAATCCGAAATCATTGTCTGTGGGAGCTCTCCAAAAATTAGGTTTTATTCCTTCAACTAAAATATCTCCATTTCCATAATCTAAAGAGTTCAAAACACCTGTTTATGTGTTAAACCCAGCCTTTATTTTATTATTAGAAATATGTAAAACATCATTAATTTTATGTGTTTTTAGCTGTGTCCCTTGATTTGTTAACGTCGGTAAAAATGTCTCTTTTTGAAGTTCAAATTGCTCATAAGAAACCACATAATTTGCAGGAACCAATTATTTTTCTACTTTTTTTTCGCATAAATATTTAAGTGATAATCACTTTTAGCACCTTTAAGTTTTGGGATTTTAATGGTAATAACTTTAGATTGAGACGGTTCCAAATCAATTGTATCTAAATCACCTTTACTAACTTCTGTACCGTTTTTTAATAATTTCCATGAAAAATCAAACTCATTTAAATTTGTAAAATCGTAAATATTCTTGATTTCAATTTTTCCTTTCGATAAATCGGGTGCTGAAAATTTAATATATTGATATACTTTTTTTAATTCAAACAACGCGGGATGTGGAGTTCTGTCTGGATTTACAACGCCGTTTAAACAAAAATTTCCATCATTTTGATACGCTGCACCACCTAAGTCACCACCGTACGCCCAAAATTCATCGCCTTCTTCATTTTTGGTTAAAATTCCTTGATCTACCCAATCTCAAATAAAACCACCTTGCATGGTTGGATATTTCTCAATAACATCCCAATAATCTTTTGAATTCTCCAAACTATTTCCCATCGCATGCGCATATTCACACTGAATTAAAGGTCGTTTTCCACCTCCTTCTACGTACTTTATCATTTGGTCAATTTTCCAATACATTGGCGCTTGAATATCTGTGTTTTCATAACTATTTGCGCCTTCATATTGCACGGGTCTTGTGTTATCTTTTTCTTTTAGCTACTTGTAAGTTGCGATAAAATTATCTCCATTTCCAGCTTCATTTCCCAAAGACCAAGTAACAATATTTGGGTGATTTTTACTGCGTTCAAATATTCTAATCGTTCTGTCTAAATGTGCCGCTTTCCAAGTTGGTAAATACGCAGGATGTATTTTTTTACGTTTTAAATCGTTGTCTAAACCTTGATTAGTTGCGCCCATTCCGTGACTTTCAATAGCTGTGTTATTTCTTAAAATAAATCTTCTAATTCTAAAAGTCCAAATGAAGTTGATCTATGAAAGTTTGGGGTTTCTGCGTTAGGATTTACCCAAGAAATCCAAGTTGGTAAATAGCTGTTATCTTTTTGCTGGTTGTATTTTGCTCTGTAGACTCCTGTTTCTAAAAGACCGTTTTTTAGAACATTCAATTCGTTTAAAGATTGAATTGAAATAGCAATTTCTACTATAAAATTGTTTTTATTTCTGGTTGATTTTACTTCAATATCTTGAGTTGGCCAATTCCAATCAAAGTCGAATTCCTTGTTTGGTTTTGCTTTAAAGTCCATAATTCTTCCTGTTGTATCAATTTCTAAACAATAATATGGATTAAGAGAAGCATCACTTCTAAAAAATAATTCTACTCTGTCAGAATTGTTAATGCTGTCATTTTTATCTTCGGAAAGATGGATATAGGTTTCAGAATCGTCAACTTTAAATTGGAAAAATATTTTTTCTGAATTATGAATCGCTTTAAATTCTATTTTTTTTATTGGTTCATTATCCCAAGGAGAAGAGAAATCGGTTAAGCTGTTTGCATTCTTCCAAATGGAATGATTTCCATCACCCGAAATAATAATTTCTTTTTCCTTTATTGATTTTACTTTATAGGTATTCATTTTAAAGCTTATGTTTTACAGTATGTGTGATTTTTTTAAATTCTTATTTTTTATAATACTCTCGATACCTTAATAAAGCTTCAAGATAGTAATAATCTGCGTAATTTAATGGTACATCAATTTCATTATTATGCGGAATGCTACCCACACTATGTTTCAATAAAAAATTATGATTTTCACTTAAATTTGCCGTGTAAGAATCTGAAGATAAGGACTTCAATATTTTATTCACGGCAGTTTCATACTTTCCGTTTGTATAACCATTTAATTCAATTAAAGCAGAAAGGGTAATTGCAGCAGCAGAGGCATCTCTTGGTTCATTTGGTGTATTTGGCGCATTGTAATCCCAATATGGAATTCCATCTTCCGGAGTTCCTTTATAGTTAACAATAAAATCAGCAATTTTTTGTGCTTGTGCTAAAAATTCCTCATTCTTGGTGTATTTGTAACATAACGTGAACCTGTAAACTCCCCACGCTTGTCCTCTTGCCCAAGCGCTACTATCAGCATAACCTTGTGCGGTTTGTTTGCTTCTCACTTTACCAGTTTCTGGATCATAATCTACCACATGAAAAGAACTATTGTCTGCTCTAAAATGATTTTTCATAGTCGTTTTTGCATGAGAAGTTGCAACATTTTTATATTTAGGATTACCTGTTAAAATTGAAGCTTTATAAAGCAATTCTAAATTTAACATGTTATCAATAATTACCGGGAATTCCCAACCTCTTTCAGCTTGCCATCCATTCGTTACATCCCAACTTTTAAGACAATCAACAGTAGGATTAAATCTTGTTAATAAAGAATTTGCAGCTTCAATAAGTACTTCTTTAAAATCGGTGTTTTTTGTAATTCGGTATCCGTTTCCATAAGAAGAATTAAAAACAAAGCCTAAATCGTGATTAGAAGTGTATTTTTTATGGCTTTCAAATTGTGTTTGAAATTTTTCTGCAGCTAATTTCCATTTTTCGTTTTTTGTAGTTTCATATAAATACCAACAGGTTCCCGGGAAAAAACCTTCTGTCCAATCAAATTGTTCATTTGTCCAATGCATTTTACCATCTGCTATAATTGTTCTAGGGTTTCTATTTGCTTCATTTGCAGTTTCCAATAATAAGGAAAGTTGTTTTTCGGCAAATTGTAATTCATTTTCAGGGGAAATCCTTTCTTCTTTTGGAGTTACAGAGCAACTTACACTAAACAATAGTACTGTTATTAGTAAGATGATGGTATTTTTGATTCTCATTTGTGATGCTTTTTTTAGCGATTAAGGAAGTTGTGTCACTTTTGAAATTTTCGATAATCATGTGATTGTTTACGGTTCTAAATCCGAAGTAACCACTTTTATAAGGTTTGTTATCAGCTACTTTATAAATGATTTCTCCATCTCTCGCATAACTTGTAAAATTATCTTGCACAATAATTTCAATTTGCATTTTTTTGTTGGTAGTAATCATGAATTTTTTATCAGATAAATCGTGCTTTGGTAATAAAGGTCTGTTGATATTTCCATTGTATCTTCTGAATCTTGTTTTTGAATTGTAATGTGCTCCATAACCAACATAATAGGCTGTAAAATGATGGTAATTAGGGAAATGACCTGCTCTATTTTCTGATTCTTTAAAAAAATCATCAGGATTTCTTGGGTTATTTGCCATCCAAAGGCAATTCAAATCAGAAACACAATCGTATTTTCCACCTTCGTCAATCACTGTTACTTCATATTCGATTTTAATGTTTCCTTCCAACTTATTTTTAAACCAGATTGAGCAACCTTTGGCATCAATAATTTCTAATTGATTGTCTTTAAAGATTGATGTTCCTTTTGGTTGTTGTTCTACAACCCAATTTTCAGAATTTAAAACGTTTTTATAAATTATTTTTTCTGATGACGAGGTGCATCCGAAGAAAAAGAACCCGATAAATAGTAATGATAAAAATTTTGTTTTTAGCATTTGTTTAATTTTAAAATGAAATCAATTAATAGTTCTCTCCCGAAATTTCGGGAGCGCTCGAACGGACATTAACCTCAGTCTTGTAAGGTTTGTTTTGTGTTTATAGAAACTGATTGCGCATTTGCATTTTTTTGAAGTTCTTGCAATCGATTTAAAAGGTCTTTTACTTTTTCTGGATGCTGCATTGCCAAATTATTTTCTTCAGAAATATCTTCGGATAAATTGTACAATTCAACAGTTTCTGATTCGTAGAACTCAATTAATTTCCAATTTCCTTGTCTAATTGCTGCACCTGGCCTCCAACTGCTTCCATGATAATGCGGATAATGCCAAAACAATTCTTGTCGTTCAATTTTTTTATCATCAAATGTTTTCGAAATATCAATTCCATCAATATTTAATTTTTTATCAATTTTAATATTTGCCTGAGCAAGAATCGTTGGAAAAAAATCGTGCCCAATTACAGGTGTTTCATTTACTATTTCTTTTGAAGAAAAATTTGCTAGTTTTATTAATAACGGAACTCGAATTCCGCCTTAATACAGCCAACCTTTTCCGCCGCGTAAAGGCAAAGCAGAAGTTGGCGCTTTAAATGAATATTGAGGTTCTAAAGTAGATAAACCGCCATTATCTGATGTAAAAATAATGATGGTATTTTCATATAAACCTTGTACTTTTAACTTTGCAATTAAGTCTCCGACATTTTTATCTAACGCAAATAACATCGACGCGTATTCAGGGTTATTTTGTGTCATTTTAGTCATTGCACTTCTTTCTTTTCAATTGAAAATTTTTAAACTATCTAAATTTTTTAATTTCTCTTTGAACTTATCAACATATATCGTGTTTGCCTGAATTGGCGTGTGAACGGTATAATAGGATAAGAATAAGAAAAACGGTTTTTCACCAATTATATCAATAAAGTTGATGGATTCTTGTGTTAAACAATCCGTTAAATATTTGCCTTCTTTCCCATCTTTTAAATACAGAATTTTATATGGCGAGTAATATCCGCCCAAAGGTTGACCTTTTTCATATCCTGACTCCTCCTAAATTTATTTCAAAACCACGATCTGTGGGTAAAAAACCTTTGTCTCCCAAATGCCATTTACCTGCAAAAAAAGTTCTATACCCATTTAGCTTTAAAAATTCTGGTAAAGTAACTTCTGCCATTGGTAATTCGTTTAAATCTGTTGCGCCAATTAATTTTCTATTCTGCGAATCATCTCCTGGCAACCAATCTATAATATTTATATTTGCAAGATGTTTTCCAGTTAAAATCGATGCTCTCGATGGCGAACAAATAGAAGCAAAAGCATTTGTAAACTTAATGCTGTTTTTGTTAAACGCATCTATATTCGGAGTTTCATAAAATTCACTTCCGGAATAACCCAAATCTGTCCAACTTAGATCATCAACCAAATTAAAGACAAAGGTTTATTTTTTTGATTCCACTCTATTAAAAGCAAAAATTAGAGAGATAAGTATGAGAAATATAAAATTTTTAAGCATAAAAGATTTTTAAAATATAAACAGAAAACATAGCTTTTCTAGCATGAATTCCTTCCCTTCGGGAAGGTTAGGATGGGCTTTTTTACCCACCGCTAACAGGCGGAATCACAGCAACAACATCATTTTCGTAAAGAATTTGTTCATCCGTAGCATAACTTTCATTTACTGCAATTGCATAAGAATTGATGTTTTTCAACTTCGGATAGTTCTCTACCATTTGATTTTTAAACTCAAAAACAGAAATTCCATCAGCAAAATTTTCTGTCGAATTTAATGCGCCAACTAAATCCGTTGCAATTCCAAAAAAAAGAATTTTAAGTTTCATTTTAATGGTTTTTTTTATAGAGAATAAACCGTTTTCTACATTCCAAATCGTTAATTTTCATCGAAAAAACATCTTCAAACTTGAATAAAGATGAACCTTTATCTTCGCCTAATTCGCCAACACATTTAAAGATAAAGCTGTAATCATCAATTCGGTTTACAAAACCTCTATACGTTGCATCTCCAGAAATGGATAAACTTATTAGAAAGTTTTTTTCATTTAAATACGGCGTTAATGCTAAAACTTGCCATTCATCGCCAAGTAAGTCTTCAAAAAAACGATTTTTATGAATATTTTCTTTTAGCTCTGCTTGTTTGGTTATTAAGTAGTTGATGGAATTCAAATACTTATCATCAAAATCGATGCGTTCAATTTTAGAAATTTCGTCAACTGTAATTCCGTCTTTTTCACCAAATTTTGTGTAGTGTTGCATTTGAAAAGTATCGTCATTATAATCGATTACAATGCCGCACCAATACCCTTCATCGCCATACAAATCTAAACCAATAAGTTTTTTTTTAACTTTTGATTCTTCTAATAATTCTTGTATCATAATCTTATTTTTAGCAAAGAAAATCTATTTTATGAATCTAATTTGTAAATTTAATTTGAAATATAATTCTCCGTTTTCTATATAAATTGTTCCAAAATCATGTCTGCTCGAACTTGCGGTATCTAGTTTTGTGTTGTTAAATAAATAGTTTTCAAATTCATTTCTGTTATAAATATGATAGCACAAAACGTCTCCATTTTGTTTTATTATTAAATATCCGCCAGTGGCATCATATTGTCCAGTCCAAACTTTGGAAGGCATCATTCCTAAAGCAATGTCAGTTAAAAATCGTTTAATTTTATATTCGTAAAATTTATGTTCGTTAGAATTGTCAAAATTTAATGGATTTTTGGTGTTTATATTTTCAACTAAATGAACAAGACTGGACTTCCTGCTAGAATAAAATCCGTATACTATTTCTGATAAAATTTCAGGTAATTTACTATCTATTAGAATTAAATTATTTGAAAAAATTGGTTTTTCAGTTTTTATAAATTCAAAGTTTCCTTTTACTTCAAGAATTGAATTAATTCTATCCATTATTTTACTTCTGGATTCTATGGAGTTTATCCCGTTAATTTTTAAAGCAGTTAATTTAGTATTACAAATCTTAAAAATAAAATTTGTTGTTTTACCTGCATTAAGAAGTGTAGAAGGACTACCTAATTGCGATTTTATGCTAAAACCTAAAGTTGGCTGCTGATTTGTTCTTTGGTCATGAACAACTATTGTTATATCAGTTTTTGCAGTAGAACTTGCTTTTAAAGAAATGCAATTAATAGATTGCATGAACTTTTCAATCTCGGGAACTGAAAAAGTTCTTTCTTTATTAGATTTAATTTTTTCAAGTAAGAATTTCGCTTTTTCCTTAAACTCTATAATTGCAATTTTTAAAACTTCCTTTCCTCCTGAAATAAGAATAATTTCGTCTTTGATTGAATATTCAAAATCTCCGTTATTTTCGGTTCTTAAAACACGTAAAATAGGATATACAATTCCTTCTAATTTTTCAATCTCTTTATTCCCAAGAAATAATTGTCTGTCGCCAAGTAGTTTGAAAAGTGTGTAAATTTCACTCCATTCTCCTTTATTACCTGTTATCATTCTTTAATTTCACTTGCTAAATCCCAATTTTCATTGTCCCAAATTCTACCATTATAAGAAATTTGACCAACAAAGTCGCTTTTTTCATTTATTACTTTTCCACCAATCCAATTACTACTTGCTAATGAGAAAGATTCAATAAATTTAAGGCAAATAGAAGAAGCTTCTTTAAGATTATCAACTTCGTAATAAATCAATCCATTTGGTTTTGATAATTCTTCAAATTTTGCATTCGTTGAATATTGTTCAAATCTTACAGAATTAATTTCAGAACCAAGTCCAACAAACATTTTACTTTTTATTAAATTCATAAGGCATTAAGTTTTTCTATAATTTTTTTTCCAGTAGCTTGAATAGCCGGAACAGCAACAGAGTTTCCAAATTGTTTGTATGCTTGTGCATCCGAAACTACGATTTTATAATCGTCTGGAAAACCTTGTAATCTTGCCCATTCTCTTGGAGTCATTTTGCGAATTCCCTCTCTATTTACTTCTCCTCTAATATGAGTAATTGGAGTGAAATTTTTTAATCTAAAGTCATAAACTAAATTTCTTTCTCTTCCCATTCCTCCACAAACAACTGCATTTGCAGTTCCTTTATTTGAAATAATTTCATAACCAAAACCATTTCCCTTGCTTTCATGCCGAGCTTTGTGATTCCTTAATGTGGTTATATAGGTTTCAGATAAATAATATTTTACAGAAACAGTTTCGGTTTCTAAAATATCTTCAAGTGTTGGTTTTTCCTTTATTGGTTTTGGATACTCAAAGTCTGAAATTCCTAAATCTTTTCTAAACCCAACAATAAAAATTCTTTCTCTGTTCTGCGGAACACCAAATTCTTTAGCATTCATCACTTGTGGTTCTGGAATAAAATATCCTAAATCTTCTCTCAAAACATTCAAAATTGTTGCCAAAGTTTTTCCTTTGTCATGACTTCTTAAACCTTTTACGTTTTCTAAAAATATTGCTTTAGGTTTTTTATTTTTTATTATTTCTGCAACATCAAAGAATAAAGTTCCTCTAGTATCTTCAAATCCGCCTCTTTTTCCAGCTATCGAAAATGCTTGGCAAGGAAAACCTGCACATAAGACATCAAATCCATCTGGAATATAATTTTTAGTTATTTTTTTAGTAATATCTCCAAAAGGTACTTCGCCAAAATTTGCTTGATATGTTTGTTTTGAATATTTATCCCATTCGCTTGTAAACACACATTTTCCTTTTAAATTTTGAAAGGCTAATCTAAATCCACCTATTCCAGCAAAAAGATCAATAAATTTAAATTCAGGTTTTTTTGGTGCAGGAAAAGGAATGTTTTCTTGTTGAAAAATTAAATATTGTAAAGCCTCTTCAGCTAATAACTTAGTTGTTTTTTCTTCTGGAAATTTAAAATCAAAAAAACGCTTTACATGTTCTATTGCATCAGGTTTATAAAATTGAGAAACTCCGTTTTTATAATTATGTAAATAATGTGTAAATGCAGCTTCTGTATCTTTTTCAGATTCTATAAGCCTAATTTTGAATTTTTTATCTTCAAAATTTTCAATCGAAATTTTTTCTTTTAAAAGCACGTTTTTTCTATATTAAATGGAGTAATGCAAGTTACATAATTTAGTTTAAATGAAATCTGAATCATTTAAAACAAACTCAATCCAAACAACCAACCGCTACTTTGGGTTTCGTTATAATTGGATTGCACATAATCAATTCGTAAAAAACGCTATTTTCCATATCCAATATTGTCCAAACCTACAGAATATTCTGTGTATGGTTTTGTATCCGCAGTAAATAAACCTTTTGCACCAGAAACTAATTGGAAACCTAATTTTGATTTTTTAAAGTCAAACACAGTAGTTTCATCAACAAAACTTTTATTTAAACTTGAAGCGACAGTGAAATTCCTAGTAGTTCCGAAAAAAATGATTTCTAGCTTTATTATTAATTGATTGTAGATGAAATTCTTTGCAATACTTCATAGTCATTTTTTATCATAATGAAATCTACACTGAAGAATCGTACATTTTTGGTCAATACTCTTTTTACCGCCAACTCTATAGACTAATCTGTGTTCTCCAGTAATTCTTCTCGACCAAAAGCCTTTTAAACCATGTTTTAGTGGTTCAGGTTTTCCTAATCCTCTAAATGGATTTTGTTTGATAGCGTTAATAAGTTCTTTTATTTTTATTGCAGTACTTATATCATTTTCAATCCAATAAACAAAATCTTCCCATCCGTGAGTTGTAAAATCAATATTCATTATTGAGCTAATTCAACTTCATCTTCATTATAGGTAATTAAACTGCCATCTTCAAATTGTTCAATTGATTCTGCTAATCTGTTTCTATTTGCTTTTGTAGATAATAAATGTTCTGTCTCTTTTAAAGAATTGTATTCATTAATGGACATTATTACAATGGCGTCATCTTCCTTACTTCTCGGAATAATTATGACTTCCATCGCTTTTGTAACATAATCAAAATGTTTTTTTATGTTTTTTCGTAAAGTAGAAATAGTTATTGCTCTCATAATATTTAAGTTTAACGTACAAAATTATATATAAGTAAATGTACAAAAATTATTTAAAACAAACTCAATCCAAACAACCAACCGCTACTTTGCGTTCCGTTGTAATTAGATAGCACATAATCAATTCGTAAAAAACGCCATTTTCCATATCCTATATTGTCCAAACCTACAGAATACTCTGTGTATGGTTTTGTATCCGCAGTAAATAAACCTTTTGCACCACCAACTAAATGAAAACCTAATTTGTTGACAAGCGGAATTTTACTCAACAAAAATCCCTTAAAATTATGCTCAACATGCATTTCTGAATATTTATCATTTGTGCTAAATTTGTAATATTCTAAAATACCGAAACTATCTGTATAGCTATCATTCACAACTTGTAATTGGTTGCCATTTGGGTGTAAATAATCCATAAAAGCAATGTCTTTTTTCTCGGTGAAAATTCCAGCTCTAACGTTGTATTTGAATTCTCCAAAAGCACCTAAATTTATATTCTGATTTAATTTGGCAAAAAATAAATCTGAATTCAAATCAGAATTACTTGCACCAAAATTCTTTCTGTAACCAACATATAATTGTGGATATTTCTCGTTGCCAATATTAAATTTTTGATCAGGATAAGACAAATATTGTTGCCCAAAAACAATATTTGCACCAACAGATGCAGACCAAATTGTATGTTGATTGAACGATGCAGAAAAATTGGTTACATCAATTGGATTGTTGGATGTGTAATTGTAATCCCTAGTTACCCAACTGTAATTTGAGGAGTTAAATAATGGATTTCTGTCTTGATATTCAACACTTCCGTTAAAACGAAATCCGTTAAATAATTCTTCTGAATAAGAAATTTTGGCAAACGTTTTTTCGTAGATTTTCAAGTAATTTTTCCTGTCCAATAATGAGTAGAAGCTATTATAGATTGAAGAAATTGGTTCTCTACCATTAAATTGTGCTGTTTGTGTTCCTCCAGAAATAGACAAATAAGGTCTTGAAATATTGTTCCAGTTTCTAGCGAAAGAAAGGGTTGGTCTTACACGCTCATCGGCAAAACCATAATTTACATTTGCATTTACATTCCACCATTTTCCTTGATCATTTTGAGCAGAAAAATAAGCAATTCCAGCCGTAGAATTAAATCCTTGAACCGTATTAAAAGAAGTATTAAAAGCAGGAGAAGATAAGGTTAAAGACCAATCTTCATAAGAATTTCGATAGCGATAAGAGGTTAACAAAGAGGCAATTTTGAATTTATTTCTAATATTGTCTACAGAGTCTAAATACTGTTTTGATTTTCTGATTACTTTAATACTGTCTTTAGTTCTGTAATCTGTAACTTCTTCTTTTGTTAAAGGAACTGGTCTTAAAGAATTCCAATACAAAGAATCTTTTTCTGTTGCATTTTCTGCAAAAGAAAGTACTTCATTTGTAAAAGTAGTTTCTGTAAATTGTGGTTTAAAATTATAATCTGAATATGCGTAAGAAAATTTTCCACTAGGTTTAAACCCAAAAATAGAAATATCGAAATCTATTGTCTGATTAATTAAAATCCAACCTTGTATCTCTTCAGAATAATTAAAACTTTGTTTTAGTTTTAGAGAATTTACAATTGGGATATTTACTTGCTCGCCTGTTGCTGTAACATCAACGCCATATAATGCCCAATCATTTTCTACAATGTAAATAGATCCTTCAAAAACTCTATCTCCTTTTCGCTTCGGAATTAGATTTATTTTGTTAATTAGCTTTCCGTTTTCATAAAAACTACCCACTAGTTTGTAATTATAATAACTAAATGCGTTAGAAGATATTGGAGAAATCAAACCATTAAAAACAGTTAAACTATTTTCGTACAAATCCAAATTAGAATCTTCTGCTCTGTTAAAACTAACACCATTATCTTGTCCAGCAACTTTAGATGCAACAATTTTTTCTTTAAACTTTTTCGGTTTTTTCTGAAACGAAATATTAGAAAATGTTTCAGAGAGATAAATAATTCCGCTTCTGGTAGAATCTAATCCGCCACCAAAATCGCCTAAATTTTGCCCCATAAAGCTTTTTGGTGCATCCTTTATTCTAGTTAAACCTCTTGAATAAAACTTGGCTGTATATTTTGCCAATTTGTCTGTATTTTTTTCTTTGTTTGCTATTGTATTTCTAATAATTGCTAATGCAGGATTTTCTTTTGTAGAGATAGAAATTTCTTTTAAACTGATGTTTTCTTCTTCCATTTTCACATTTAATATAAATGGAAATTTAGAAATAGTTACTTCTTTTTTCATCGTTTTAAAACCCAAAAACTGAAAAAAAACGGTATATTTTCCTGTTTTCTTGAGTTCTAAAATATAATCGCCATTATCGTTAGATGTTGTTCCGGTTACTGTGCCATCTAAATAAATACTTACAAAAGACAATGGATTATCTTGTAAGTCAGTAATATTTCCTTGAATTTGAGCTGTTGATATTGTAGCAACAAAAAGAAAAAGTATCGATGTGATTTTTTTCATAGACAGTAGTTGAATTAAAGGCATAAAAATAATGCTAAAATCATTGGAAAAAAAATATATTAATTTCATCAAAAATTACCCAAAAAAATTGCATAGTTCGATTTTTTTTTTAAGCTTACAGAGTTTTAATAGATAAGTGATCACTTTTAATTAAAATTTACGAATATCATAGAAGAATATTATCTTTATTCTTTTTTAAATTTAAGCCCCCAACTTAACGCTTTAGTTAAGTATGTATGCGAACTATTTTTATAGATAGTTTTTATTTAACTTTAGTATCTGCTTGTGCTGCAACACTAATCCTAAATTTTTAAAAATGAAAAAATTATTAATCTTATTATTAACTATAGTTGTTGCTATATCTTGTAGCCAACAAGAAGAATCTACTTTTGATAAAGAATCCAGAGGTAATATGTTGGATTTATCCAAAAAAAATGTCTTAGCAATAAAAAACAAAATTGAGTTAGAAATTGCAAAAACAAAAATTAGTAGTATAAAATCTATAAAAGCTTTCGGAGAAATGTATATCGTTGATTATGAAAATATTGACGGAAAAATAAATTCTGTAGGTTTTGAAAATCTTATAAATAAATCAAAAGTAAATACATCAAAAGTCATTGACTTAACTGTAGATACTGGTTATTATATTTATTGTACTGGCTCTTGTGATTGTCATTTAGAAGGTGTACTTGATGAAAATGGTGGTTATGCTCAATGCTCATGCAGTGAATGCGTTATGCATTGGTCTCCCAAATATACAGGTAATAGAGCAAATGAAATAAAGAAATCATATGATATAGAAGAGCTTGCAATAGAAAGTTATAAAAGCACCTTTAATGAAACACCAAAAAATCTTAAAGTCATGGATATGGCTTATACAGAGTACAAAGGTGCAAGGATATATACCTTTACATATATAGATGATAAAAATATTCCTTCAACATTTATGGTTGTTAAAAATTATAAAAACCCAAATTTAGTGTCAAAAAGCACAATTAAAGCTAATAGTTCAAAAGTTCAGCAATTAGATGGCGATTTTACTATTGATTGTACAGGAAGCTGTGATTGTAGAGAAAGGTTTTTCCCAGCTACAGGTGCAATAGAATGCACTTGTTCACCATGCAAAATGAAAGTTACAGAGCTTAAAGAAGACGGCGGAAGTGAAGGTGGTGGTAATTAATATATTAATTAAATTTTAAATTTTGAAAACCAATCTTTTAAAGATTGGTTTTTTCTTTATATAATCTTTCACCTTGAAACTTAAACCAATATATTTGTAATCTAAAACAAATAATTACTCCATGAACGAAAATAGAAAAAGGCACGAGGCTTTAGTATATCATTCTAAACCTAAACCTGGTAAAATTGAAGTAGTTCCTACTAAAAAATATGCAACGCAGCATGATTTAGGGTTGGCATATTCTCCAGGAGTTGCAGCACCTTGTCTGGAAATTGCAAAAGACGTAAATAATGTATATAAATACACTGCTAAAGGAAATCTAGTTGCTGTGATTACCAACGGAACTGCGGTTTTAGGGTTGGGAAATATTGGTCCAGAAGCATCAAAACCTGTGATGGAAGGAAAAGGTTTGTTGTTTAAAATCTTTGCAGATATTGATGTTTTTGATATCGAAATTAATGAAACAGATCCAGAGAAATTTATTCAAATTGTAAAAGCGATTTCACCAACTTTTGGCGGAATTAACTTGGAAGATATAAAAGCACCAGAAGCTTTTGAAATAGAAAGAAGGTTAAAAGAAGAATTGGATATTCCTGTAATGCATGACGATCAACACGGAACAGCAATTATCTCATCGGCTGCTTTAAAAAATGCGATTGAAATTACAGGAAAAGACATTACCAAAGTAAGAATTGTAGTAAATGGTGCTGGAGCAGCAGCGATTTCTTGTACACGTTTGTATTTAAAGTTAGGCGTAAAAAGAGATAACGTAATCATGTGTGACAGCAAAGGCGTTATTAGAAAAGACAGAGATAATTTAACATCAGAAAAAGCAGAATTTGCAACAGATATAGATCTTCATGATTTAGATGAAGCAATGCACAATGCAGACGTTTTTATTGGTTTATCAACAGGTAATGTTGTTACGCCAGCAATGTTATTATCGATGGCAAAAAACCCGATTGTGTTTGCAATGGCGAATCCAGATCCAGAAATTACGTATGAAGAGGCAGTTGCAACTCGTGATGATATTATTATGGCAACTGGTCGTTCAGACAATCCAAATCAGGTAAATAATGTATTAGGTTTTCCGTTTATTTTTCGTGGTGCGTTAGATGTTCGTGCTACAAAAATTAACGAAGAAATGAAAATGGCTGCCGTACTTGCGTTAGCTGATTTGGCAAAAAAATCTGTTCCTGAACAAGTAAATATTGTGTATGACGAGGTAAGTTTATCCTTCGGAAAAGAATATATTATTCCAAAACCATTTGATCCACGGTTAATTTATGAGATTCCGCCAGCAATTGCAAAAGCAGCAATGGATTCTGGTGTTGCGTTAGAGCCAATTTTAGATTGGGACAAATACCGTGATGAATTAATGGATAGATCTGGAACGGGAAGTAAAGAAGTTCGGATTTTACACAACAGAGCTAGAAACAATCCAAAAAGAGTTGTTTTTGCAGAAGCAGATCATATAGATGTATTAAAAGCAGCGCAAAGAGCGCATGATGAAGGAATTGCAATACCTGTTTTATTAGGAAAAAAAGATTTAATTATCGCATTAAAAGAAGAAATAGGTTTTACTGCGGACGTAGAAATTATTGATCCAAAAACAGACGAAGAAGAGGAGCGTAGAGATCGTTTTGGAGAATCGTATTGGAAAACTAGACAACGAAAAGGAAGAACCTTATCTGAAGCAAAAAAATTAATGCGAGAGCGTAATTATTTTGCAGCAATGATGGTAAATCAAGGTGAAGCAGATGCGTTAATTACAGGTTATTCTAGACCTTACCCAACTGTGGTTAGGCCAATAATGGAGTTGATAGAAAAAGACAAAGGCGTTACAAGAATTGCAGCTGCAAACTTAATGTTAACCAAACGTGGGCCTATGTTCTTGGCAGACACAACGATTAATATTAATCCGAATGCAAAAGATTTAGCGAAGATTTCTCAATTAACATGTGCTTTGGCAAAAATGTTTGGTATAAAACCAAATGTTGCGATGTTATCTTTCTCTAACTTTGGATCATCTTCACAAGAAACATCACAAAAAATTAGAGATGCGGTTTCTTATATTCATCGTAATTTCCCGAATGTGGTGATAGATGGAGAAATTCAAGCAGATTTTGCGTTGAATTCAGAAATGCTAGCAAAGGAGTTTCCGTTTTCTAAATTGAATGGTAAAAAAGTAAATACACTTATTTTTCCTAATTTAGAATCGGCAAACATTACCTATAAATTATTGAAAGAATTAGAGGGAGCAGAGTCGATTGGGCCTATTTTATTAGGATTAAAAAAACCAGTTCATATTCTTCAATTAGGTGCAAGTGTAGATGAAATGGTAAATATGACAGCAGTTGCCGTTGTAGATGCACAGCACAAAGAAAATAATAAGTAGTACATTTATACGCAGAAAAATAAAGAATGATTACACAAGTTAGAGGTAAATTAGTGGAGAAAAACCCCACTTATGTTGTTGTAGATTGCAACGGGGTTGGTTATTTATTGCACATTTCTTTAAATACATATTCTACAATACCAGAAAGTGAAGCTGTAATTTTTTATACACATTTGTCCATTCGTGAAGATGCACACACATTATTTGGGTTTATTACAAAAACAGAAAGAGAAGTTTTTAAACTATTGATTTCTGTTTCTGGTGTTGGGCCAAGCATTGCTAGAACGATGCTTTCATCTATGACTTCTGAAGAAATTCAGCATGCAATTGCATCAAATAATGTAGCTGTAATTCAATCTGTAAAAGGAATTGGCGCAAAAACGGCGCAACGTGTCATTGTAGATTTAAAAGATAAAATTTTAAAGACCTTTGATATGGATGAGATTTCTCAAAATCCAAGCAATACAAATAAAGATGAAGCGTTATCTGCTCTAGAAGTTTTAGGGTTTAACAGAAAACAGTCAGAAAAAGTAATTGCGTCTGTTTTGAAGGAAAATCCTGATGCGACTTTAGAAAAATTAATTAAATTAGCTTTAAAGAATTTATAAAAGGTTTGGTTTCTACTTTTAAAAAAAATGTATTAATAATTGTGCTTACGGTATTCGTAAGTACAATTTCATTTTCACAAACAACTAAAAGTGATACAATTCCCGTTGCGAATGATTCAATTAAATTAAAATATAATTTTGGGAGTTACCAAACTGGCGGTATTTTTTTAGATGTGCCTTCCAAAAAAATAATTACCTATGATAAAGTTTTAGATCGTTTTGTAATCACAGAAAAAATTGGAGATTATTTAGTAAAACAACCTGTTTATTTAACGCCAGAACAATATAAAAGATATCGTTTAGAGAATGATATTTTAGGATATTACAAAGAAAAAATTGATGCAGAAGATGGCAAGAAAAAAGGAGCTAATGATGGACGAAAAAATTTATTACCCAAATATTACGTAAATAATAAATTTTTTCAAACCATTTTTGGTGGTAACGAAATAGAAATTACACCAACTGGAAACATTAATTTACGCTTGGGTCTTATTTATCAGAATTCAGAAAACCCACAAATATCCGAAGAAAACAGAAGTAGTTTTACGTTCGATTTTGATCAGCAAATAAGCGCAAGTTTACGAGCAAAAATTGGAGAGCGACTAAAAATTACTACAGATTACGATACGCAAGCATCGTTCGATTTTCAAAATTTAATAAAACTAGAATACACACCAACAGAAGATGATATTCTTCAAAATATTGAAGCAGGTAACATTTCTATGCCGCTAAAAAACTCGTTAATTAAGGGCGCACAAAGTTTATTTGGTGTGAAAACCGAATTGAAATTTGGAAATACAAATGTAAAGGCAATCTTTTCTCAACAAAATTCAGAAAGTAAAGTGGTTACCGCAGAAGCTGGCGCAACTATTGAGCCTTTTGAATTGAGGGCTACAGATTATGATACCGATAGGCACTTTTTCTTGGCACAATATTTTAGAGATAATTTCGCAAATTCGTTGCGTCAATATCCATTAATTAGTAGTCAAATAAGCATTACAAGAGTTGAGGTTTGGATTACCAACAGAAACGCCAACACAGAAGATTTTAGAAGTATTGTTGCATTTGCAGATATTGCAGAAAGCGAAAATAGAAATTTTGTAAACACAACTGGAAGTGTACAAGCCACAAATTCGCCAACCGTTTCTGTTGGAAATTTGCCAACAAACCAATCTAACAATTTATCAACATTATTAACACCGAATAGTGGAATAAGAGATATTTCTACGACAGAAAGTACCTTAAACGCTTTTATGATGCAACAAGGAACAGATTATTCGATGTTGCATAATGCCAGAAAATTAGATCAATCAGAATTTAGATTGGACAATCAATTGGGTTATATTTCTTTAAATAGAAGATTAAACGATGGCGAAGTTTTAGCTGTTGCTTATGAATATACAGTTGCTGGACAAGTAAATGGAAGCAACGCAACTTCATTTAAAGTGGGAGAATTTTCTAATGATGGAATTAAAGCACCAGACAATTTAGCTGTAAAATTATTACGTAGCGAAATTTTAACCACCAAAAGACCAAACGCAATAACGGGCAAAGAAGAACCTTTTCCAACTTGGCGGTTAATGATGAAAAACATTTATGCATTAGGTGCCTTTCCGTTAACAAATGATGGTTTTCGTTTTGAAGTACAATATAGAGATGATCAAACAGGTATTCCATCAAATACATTACAAAATGCAGTAACCCCAGGCATTGCTACAAAACCATTAATTCAGGTTTTAAATGTGGACAGATTAGACCAAAGTCAGTTTGTAAATCCAGATGGGTTTTTCGATTATGTAGAAGGAATTACAGTGAATTCTGCAAACGGTTATGTGATTTTCCCCGAACCAGAACCTTTTGGAGAAAATTTAGAAGAAAGTTTAACAGCGCAATCAGATAAAGATAAATATGTATTTGAAGAATTGTATTTGAATACAAAAGTGAATATTCAGAACAATTTTCAGAACAAAGATAAATTTTTATTAAAAGGATATTATAAATCAGAAAATGCAGGCGGAATTCCTTTAAATGCTTATAACGTTCCACAAGGATCTGTAAAAGTAACCGCTGGTGGAAGGCAATTAGTTGAAGGTGTTGATTTTGTGGTTGATTATCAATTGGGAAGAGTACAAATTATTGATCCAGGATTGCAAGCATCTGGAGTTCCAATTCAGGTTTCTGTAGAAAATAACTCTGTTTTTAATCAACAGCGAAAAACTTTTATGGGAATTGATGTTGAGCATAAATTTTCTGATGATTTTATTATTGGAGCAACCTATTTGAATGTAGAAGAAAGACCATTAACATCAAAAGTAAATTACGGTACAGAACCTATTGACAATACAATGTTAGGTTTTACGGTAGATTATTCTACAGAAGTTCCATTTTTTACAAAATTGGCAAATAAATTACCTTTTGTAGATACAGATGTGCCTTCTAATTTATCGGTAAGAGCAGAAATGGCATATTTAATTCCTGGAACACCAAGCGGGATTGAAGTAACCGGTGGCGCAACGTCTTACATTGATGATTTTGAATCATCTCAAATTCCGATAAGTTTATTATCGCCTTTGCAGTGGTTTATTGCAAGTACGCCAGACACACCAACTTTTCCTTTTTTTAACGCAAAACCAACTGCTGGAAATGAAATTGCTTATAATGATAAAAGAGCAAAATTAGCTTGGTATAATATCGATCAGATTTTTTATGGTTTGGGTGATAAACCATCCAGCATTAATGCAGACGAATTATCTAGAGCAGAAACTAGACGAATAAATTTTAAAGAATTATTTCCAAACACAGATTTAGACATTACTCAAAATACGTTAATAAATACGCTAGATTTAGCTTATTTTCCATCAGAAAGAGGGCCGTATAACTTTAACAATAATAGAAATGAAGCTGTACTTGAACCAAGTAATACTAGTGTTCGTCTTTTAAAACCACAAGAAAATTGGGGTGGAATTATGCGTCCATTAACTACCAATAATTTTGATCAAGCAAATGTAGAGTACATTCAGTTTTGGGTTATGGATCCTTATTTGAATTATTCTATTACGCCAGCAGAAGGATTAAATACGAATCCGAATGATATTTCAAACCAAGTAGGAGATTTATACATTAATTTAGGTAGTGTGTCTGAAGATATTAATAAGGACAACTTAAAAATGTATGAAAATGGATTGCCAAAAGATGGTAATAAAGTTGATGGCGTAAATGTAAGACCAAGTAATTTCTTTGGTGTTGTGCCATTTAATCCGTCAATTATTTATGCTTTTGATGTAGAAGATGCGTCCCGAATAAACCAAGATATTGGTTTAGACGGTTTAAATGATGTTGAAGAACGTATAGAAATAAACAACAAACTACCAGGGAATATTTATGGAAGTCTACCAGATCCAGCAGGAGATAATTTTCAATATTTTAGAGGTGGAAATTTAGACGCTCAAAACACATCAATTTTAAACCGATATAAAGATTTTAATAATACACAAGGAAATTCGCCAACGGCAAATCAGTCTTCAGAATCGTATCCAACATCATCAACCACCTATCCAGATGTAGAAGATATTAACAGAGATCAAACCATGAATACGGTAGAGAGTTATTTTGAGTATAAAATTTCTATGAATAAAAACGATTTAAACGTTGGAAGAAATTTTATTGTGGATGAAAAAATAACAACGGTAACTTTAGAAAATGGCGCTGTTCAACAAACAAAATGGTATCAATTTAGAGTTCCAATAAAAAGTGGAATACCAATTAATAATATTGCAGATTTTAATAGTATTCGTTTTATGCGAATGTATTTAACCAACTTTAAAATGCCTGTAGTAATTCGTTTTGGAGAGTTAGATTTAGTTCGTGGAGATTACAGAAGATATACCAAAACGTTGGATCCAACTATAAATCCTCCAAGAGAATTAACATCCGCAGAAGTAAATGATTTTCAAGTTGGCGTAGTTAGTTTAGAACAAAATGATGGCGATTATGTATTGCCTCCAGGAATTGAAAGAGAACAATTGCAAGGAAGCACAACCATACAGCAACAAAATGAGCAATCTGTAACTTTAAAAGTAACTAATTTACAGCAAAATGCAACAAGAGCTATTTATAAAAACATAAGCATTGATTTAAGAAGATCTAAAAACTTAAAAATGTTTATTCATGCGCAACCAATTATTCAAGGAACAGTTGCAGATGACGATTTGGTAGCGATTTTAAGATTAGGTACAGATTTAGATGAGAATTTTTACCAAGTAGAAATTCCGCTTAAAATGTCTTCTGGCGGAAGTTTAAATCCTTTTGATGTTTGGCCAGAAGCAAATAATTTAGATGCTTTTCTAGAGAATTTCGGAAAACTAAAAGTAGAAAGAGATGAAAATTCGTTGCCAATTAATGAGTTGTATCCTGCACCAAATGCATCAGATCCAAAAGAATTAATTGTTCGTGTTAAGGGAAATCCAACTTTAGCACAAATTAGAACGGTAATGTTGGGTGTTAAAAATACTTCTCCAACAGCAAGAAGTGTAGAGGTTTGGTTTAACGAATTACGAGCATCTGGTTTTGATAATGAAGGTGGTTGGGCAGCTGTTTTAAATGCCGATGCTAATTTTGCAGATGTTGCAAATGTTTCTGTTTCTGGAAGTATGCGAACTATTGGTTTTGGAAATGTAGAGGATAGAATTAGCCAACGTAGTTTAGATGAAACCAGACAATATGATATTGCTACGAGTTTAGATTTAGCGAAAGTATTTACACCAACTAATTGGGGATTACAAGTGCCAATGAGTTATAGTATTGGTGAACAATTTATAGACCCAAAGTTTGATAGACAATACCAAGATGTAAAATTATCAGCTGTCTCGTCCGACTCTATAATTTCTATTTCTAGAGATTATACCAAAAGAACAAGCATTAGTTTTAACAACGTAAAAAAGAATAGAAATCCTGCATCTACAGCAGAACCACGTTTTTATAATGTAGAAAATTTGAATGTTTCTTATGCGCATAATCAAGAACTTCATACAGATTACAATATCGAAAAATATGTGAACGAATCTGTAATGGCATCCGCAGGTTATAATTATAATTTTAAGTCAGATTATATTGAGCCATTTAAAAATGTTAAAGTATTAAATGGAGATTATTTTAAATTAATTAAAGACTTTAATTTTAATCCGATTCCGAAAACATTTGCTTTAAATTCTAGAATTAATAGAAATTATACCGAGCAACAATCTAGAAATTTAGTTGCAGGTTTGTCTGCTCAACCAAGATTAACACAAAGAAGATTTTTGTTTGATTGGGATTATGCAATTGGTTTTGATTTAACAAAATCTGTTCAGCTTAATTTTAAGGCAACAAACAATTACATTTATGATTCTTTTGGTACAGGAGAAGATTTACAGATTTTTGATGATTTCTTTAATACAGGAAGACAAAACCAATACCATCAAAAATTAAATACAACCTACCAATTACCAGTTGATAAAATTCCGTATTTAAGTTTTGTAAAAGCAGATGTTGGCTATACCGCAGATTTTGATTGGCAAGCAACATCACAAGACACAACAATTGTAAATCGATTAGGGAATGTTGTGCAAAACGCAAATACCAAAAACGGGAATTTAGACTTTAATTTTGCCAAGCTCTATAAAGATTTAGACTTGGAAAATTTATTCTTCACCAAGAAAAACAAAAAAGTAGAAAATGGGAATGGAGATAACCCTGGTTTACCAAGAGTGCCAGTAAACAATTCCACAAATAAAAAAAATGAATCTGTTGCTAAAAAGGTTTTACGAGGTTTATATGGTGTTGTAACATCAGTAAAAACAGGAAAATTAAGTTATTCAGAAAATAACGGACAATTATTGCCAGGTTATCAAGAAGGTTTTGGCTTTTTAGGAGGTTCGCCAACAGCTTTTGCTTTTGGAAGTCAAGTAGATATTAGAAACCAAGCATTAACAGAAGGTTGGTTAATTGATCCTAGAGATCTAGCAAACAGTGAGTATTATAATAAAACGTATAGAAGAACTCATTATAATAAGTTTGATTATAATTTTAATTTGAAACCATTCGATGATTTAGACATTATATTAATAGGAAACAAAATAAAAACTAGAGACTTTTCGCAGCAGTTAGATGTGTTGCAAGACGGAACAGATAATGGGTTTATCGATTATTCAATCGGAAGCTTTTCTACAGGAAATTTTAGCACAAGTTATTCTATGGTGTCTACTATTTTTACAGATGGTGATGTTTTATTTCAGAATTTAAGAGATAACAGAGCAGTTGTATCGAACAGGTTAGCAGCAGAAAACGGTGTTGCAGCAAGTGGTTTTGGAGAAAATAGCCAGCAGGTTTTGTTGCCAGCATTTTTAAGCGCTTACGGCGGCGATAATCCAAATGATGTAGATACGGGTTTTTTTAGAGAAATTCCTATTCCCAATTGGACATTGCGTTACAATGGTTTTATGAAGTTAGATTGGTTTAAGAGAAACTTTAGTAGCTTTGTTGTAACTCACGGTTACAAATCATCTTACACAATATCTAATTTTACAAATAATTTACAATATGATGCTGGTAATCCATTTGCATCAACCAACTCAAACGGGAATTACAATCCAGAATTATTAATAACTTCTGCTACTTTGGTAGATGAGTTTTCGCCATTAATTAAAGTGGATATGAAACTAAAAAATTCATTTTCATTACGTGGAGAAATCAAAAAAGACAGAACGTTAACGCTTAATTTTAACAATAGTACATTAACAGATATTCAAGGTTTAGAATATGTTTTCGGATTTGGTTACGTGTTAAAAGACATAAAATTTAGCACACGATTTACAGGTAAGAAACAAACCTTAAAAGGCGATATTAATTTAAGAGCAGATATCTCATTAAGAGACAATTTAACAACAATAAGATCTATTGAAACAGAAAATGATCAAATAAGTGGTGGTCAAAAACTTTTTTCCATTAAATTTACGGCAGATTATAAATTGAATAGTAATTTAACGGCATCATTTTATTACAATCATCAAACGTCTCGATATGCGATTTCTACCACATTTCCAAGACAAGCAATTAACGCAGGATTAAATATTATTTATAATTTAGGACAATAAAAACTATTAAAATTTAATTAAAATGAACATTCCATCAAATTTAAAGTACACAAAAGACCACGAGTGGATTAGTATTAAAGACAATGTTGCAACTGTAGGAATTACCGATTTTGCACAAGGCGAATTAGGCGATATCGTTTACGTAGATGTAGATACGTTAGACGATGAAGTAGAAGAAGGAGCCGTTTTTGGCTCTGTAGAGGCTGTAAAAACGGTTTCGGATTTATTTATGCCATTGTCTGGAGAAGTTATAGAATTTAACGGAGCTTTAGAAGATGAGCCAGAGTTGGTAAATACAGATCCTTACGGAAAAGGTTGGATGATAAAAATTAAAATTTCTGATGAAAGCCAGATTCAAGAATTGCTAGATGCAGAAAGTTACAAAAATATTATTGCGGGATAAATACCTATTTATTGCAATAGTTGTAACTATTGCAATAAGTATTTATTCTTTAATAAAACCATCAGAAACAAACGGTATCTCTTTTTTTAAGTTTAGTAATGCAGATAAAATACAGCATTTAATAGCTTATTTTTGTTTGGGGATGTCTTGGTTTTTTGCGATAAAAAATTCGTCGAATAAAAAACATTCAAAAATTAAAGTTGTTATTGCTTGCATTATGTTTGGCATAATAATTGAAGGTTTGCAAGGCACATTAACTACTTATAGAACGGCAGATTTTAGAGATGTAATTGCAAATTCTGTAGGCGTTTTATTGGCGCTTTTAGTGTTCAACATCTTTTTATCAAAGAAATGACATTATTTACTGTTAATAATCACAAAAAAACCAATTAATTAATTAAATTAGCGAACTATTTAAACCTTTATATTATGCAAATAAAGAAAAACCCAAAATCAAATTTAGAGAATTACAGCAAGTTATTTGTTCAACTTGGTTTGGTTTTAGCGTTATTTATCACTTATGTGGCTATTGAAAACAAAACTTATGACAGGCAATTTGCCTCTTTAGGTGATGCGAACATGAACGCAGAAATGGAAGAAGAAACAATAATCACAGAACGTGTGGAACAAGTTAAGCCACCACCACCACCACCACCTGCTCCAGAAGTAATTGAAATTGTTGAAGATGAAAAAGAAGTGGAAGAAACAATCATTGAAACTACAGAAACGAACGAAAAAGAAAAAGTTGTTGTAGAAAAAATTGTAGAAATACAAGAAGAAGAAGTAATGTTGGAGGATGTACCGTTTACTATTATTGAAGACGTTCCCGTTTTTCCTGGTTGTAAGGGTAACAAGCAAGAATTAAAAGACTGTTTTAGCCAAATGGTACAAAAACACTTTATAAGAAAATTTAATGCAGATTTACCTAACGAACTAGGTTTGCCTTCTGGAAGAAAGAGAGTTCACATTGGTTTTAAGATCGATAAAAATGGTAATGTTGTAGATATTCAAGCAAGAGCGCCACATCCAAAAATTAAAGATGAGGTTATTAGTGTAATGAAACAATTACCACAAATGAAACCAGGTAGACAACGAGGTACTGCTGTTGGTGTAAAATATAGTATTCCTTTTACTTTAATTGTAGAGTAAAACACTTTAAAACAAATAGTTAAAACCCAATCAATTTTGATTGGGTTTTTTTATGGCATGTTTCTTGGATTAACATAATTTTAACTTAAAATACTTTAATTATGAAAACATTTAAGAAACGTCCATCAAAACAATTAGAAAAATTTTCAACCGTATTTACACAATTAGGTCTTGTACTGGTTTTATTTATTGTTTATGTTACTCTTGAGCATGAAACAGAAGAAAAACAAATTGCAATTGTAAATTATGATACTACAGAACGTATTTATGTTACAGACGAGCAACAAGTTATTTATGTTAAAGAACCAAAACTAATTGAACCAATGGTTGATCTTCCCACAACAGAAACAAAAATTATAGATAAGTTTAAAAAGGGGGATGATGAGATTGTAAAAACACTTTTTACTGAACCTAAAAAAGTTGCTACAGTTTTTGTAGATGCAAATACACTTGTTGTAATTGATGAACCAAAAAATGATATTGATGAAGATGTTCCTTTTTTATTAATAGAAGATGCGCCAATTTTTAAAGGTTGTGAAAGGGTGTCTAAAAAGGAAAATAAAGTATGCTTTGAAGAACAGATGAGAAAATTTGTACAAAAAAACTTTGACGGTCAACTAGCGCAAGAGTTAGGGTTAAGTCGTGGTAAGAAAAAAATTCAGACTCAATTTGTTATTGATAAAAATGGAAATATAATTGATGTTCAAGTCAGAGCGCCACATCCAAAATTACAGGAAGAAGCAAAAAGAATTATAGATAAATTGCCAAAATTTATACCAGGAAAACAAAGAGGAAATCCTGTTAAAGTAAAATACACATTACCCATATCATTTCAAATAGAATAATGAATTAAAACTCAATCTTTTGATTGCGTTTTTTTATTTTTGGTCTTTAGAATTTCAACTGAATTTTATATTGTAATTTCACCAATTATAATCTATTAACCATAATTTTTTATTTTGAGTGATTTTTTTGCACATAAAACGGCAGTAATTGATGAAGGTTGTAAAATAGGCAAGGATACAAAAATTTGGCATTTTAGTCATATTATGTCAAATGCTACTATTGGTGAGCATTGTAGTATTGGTCAAAATGTGGTAATTTCTCCTCAAGTTATTTTAGGAAAAAATGTAAAAATTCAGAATAATGTTTCTGTTTATACTGGCGTAATTTGTGAAGATGATGTGTTTTTAGGACCATCAATGGTATTTACAAACATTTCAAATCCACGAAGTGCCATCATCAGAAAAGAGAAATATGAAGAAACTTTAGTTAAAAAAGGAGCTTCAATTGGCGCAAATGCAACGATTATTTGTGGGAATACAATTGGTGAATTCGCACTAATTGGTGCAGGATCTGTAGTCACAAAACCAATTTTACCCTATGCTTTGGTTGTTGGGAATCCGGCAAAACAAATAGGTTGGGTTTCTGAATATGGGCATCGTTTGCAATTCAGTGAAAAAGGATTTGCAACCTGTTTAGAAAGTAAAGAAGAGTATCAACTAAAAAATAACAACGTAATTAAGTTGTAGAATTAGGTAGAATGAAAAAATTATTTGATTGTCCGTAAAATAATATAATGCTGTAGTTATTTAGTTGTAGCAACATTTTTCCTAAATTATTAAAACTGATTATTTTTTTTTTGCGTAAACCAGCTTGTTAGTTGACAGGTCTGCACTATTTGCGGGACAAATTCTGCAGCTGATTTCTATCTATTTCTCGCTGATGAACCAGATAATCGCAGATTTTTTTAAGTAGTATGACAAAAAACGGACATACAGCGAAAACCTTCCAGTTGGATTTTCAGGAGAACTACTTGCTAAATCCGTCAAATAATTTAAGTTTGTTTGCTGGTTTTACCTACAGAAATTTTTTCATCAAAGGAATTTGTAAATGGTTATCCAGAAGGAAACACAAGTTGGGTTTCTGTTGGTTTACGTGCTGATTTATTTAATTGGTATTCAGATTTTTAAAAAATTAAAATTTTATTTCTATTTTTTACACTTATAGAAAAAAAATATTTATATTTGGAGGTGGTTTATTTTATAAACCACACTTTTTCTTTTTCATAGCAATTTTCCCACTCAATTTATTGAGTGGGTTTTTATTTTACTTAATTATATCGTTAAAAAATGTGTAATTAGATATTTATGAAATATCTTTGCATTGTTATATATTTCGATGAATTCTACAGTAATTACAGACTCTAAAACAACATTAATCTCAATGTTTAGTGACTTTAAAGAGCTTACAAAAGTAGGTTTGTCTTTAAGCGTTGTTTTTTCTTCGGTTGCTGGTTATTTATTAGCTGTCGATTTTGTAAATTATACCACACTTTTTCTTTTAGCAATTGGTGGTTTTTTAATGGTTGGCGCATCTAATGCATTTAACCAGGTCATTGAAAAAGATACAGATGCGTTAATGAAAAGAACGCAAAATAGACCTTTACCAACAGGAAGAATGAGCATAAACATGGCATTATTTATTGCTATTTCATTTACGGTTGTTGGTTTATCAATTTTATATTACATCAATGAAAAAAGTGCGCTTTTTGGTGCAATTTCTATATTTTTATATACTTGTGCTTATACACCTTTAAAATCTGTAACTCCGTTAGCTGTTTTTGTTGGTGCTTTTCCAGGTGCAATTCCTTTTATGTTGGGTTGGGTTGCAGCAACAAATGAGTTTGGTATAGAAGCAGGTTTTTTATTTTTAATTCAGTTTTTCTGGCAATTTCCCCACTTTTGGGCAATTGGCTGGTTGCAGTTTGAGGAATATCAAAAAGCAGGCTTTAATATGTTGCCGATGAACAAAAAAGACAAAGGTGCCGTAAAGCAAATTGTGTTTTATACGGTAATTATGATTTTAGTATCTGTTTCACCTGTTTTAAAATTAACAGGAGATTTTTACATTTATCCGTTTACGGCAATAATTATTGCTTTATTGGGTGTTGTAATGCTGTATTATGGTGTTAAATTATTTAAATCTCAAGAAAATACAGATGCTAGAAAATTAATGCTATCCAGCGTTTTATATATAACTGTGGTTCAGGTAATTTATGTAATAGATAAATTTTTACATTGATAGTTTTAGGTGAATAATTATCAATTGAAATACTAAATTTGATAGATAAAAATTAAAAAATAAAAGTAAGAAGTAAATGCTTTGCGCTCTTTGCTTTGATAGAATAACAAATGGTAGAACAAAAAGAATTATTTGAAGAATTAGAAGCAGGTAGAAAAGGAGCAGCCAAACCAATGTTATGGGTTTCCATGATAAGTATGGTGATGTTCTTTGCCGGTTTAACAAGTGCTTATGTAATAAGTATGAAACGTGACGATTGGGTTACTTTTGACTTACCTGATGCATTTTTTATAAGTACAGCAATGATTGTTTTAAGCAGCATAACGTTTATGCTGTCAGAATATTTTTTAAATAAAAATAACAGAAAAGCCTCTTTATTATTAATTGTTGTAACTTTAATTTTGGGAGTTTCCTTTATTTGGCAACAATATGTAGGTTTCCAAGAATTAAAAAGTATTGGGTTATTTTTTACAGGTCCAGAAAGTACCGTTTCCACTTCCTTTGTGTTAGGAATCACATTTATGCACGTTTTGCATATTCTTGCGGGGATAATTGTACTAATCGTTGTAATTTATAATCATTTTAAATACAAGTACAAACCAAACAACTTATTGGGTTTTGAACTCGGTGCAATCTTTTGGCATTTCGTAGATATACTATGGATTTATCTATTTTTGTTTTTCTATTTTATTAGCTGATAGAAATTCATTAATTTTGACAAACTTTTAACAAAATAATTAACAGAACAAAATATGGAAGCAAATATTGCTATAACTTCTGATGAAAAAGAAACCTGGAGTGGAGGTAATGTAAGACCATTTGGCTCAAGCTATGGTAAAATGATGATGTGGTTTTTTATCGTATCTGATGCATTAACGTTCTCTGGATTTTTAGCAGCTTATGGATTAATTCGTTTTAAGTTTATAGAAACTTGGCCAATTGCAGATGAGGTTTTTACTCACGTGCCTTTTGTACATGGAGAATTTCCGATGATTTACGTGGCAATAATGACGTTTATCCTTATTTTCTCTTCTGTAACTATGGTTTTAGCGGTGGATGCTGGTCATCAAATGAAACAGAAAACAGTAGCGTGGTACATGTTTGCAACAATTATTGGAGGTATTATTTTTGTTGGTTCACAAGCTTGGGAATGGAATACTTTTATTAATGGTACTTACGGCGCAGTTAAAACTACAGAAGGTAAAGTATTACAATTTGTAAATACTGATGGCAAACAAATAGCTTTAGCAGATTTTGTAGTTGGTGAAAGAAAGGACGGTTTAGTACAACACACCACTAAAAACGGATTGTGGTTTGTAGAATCAGATAAAACATTACCTAATTACTCTGTAGAACAAGTTTTAACTTCTTATGCAACGAACCCAAATATATTTGTTAGAACAGAGCTAATGAATCTAGAAACTAAAAAGAAAACAATACTTTCCAGAGAAGATGGGGCAGCACAATTAGCAAAAACTACAATGGTTGTTGAAGGTGCAAATTTAGAAGTAAATGAATATGGGAATACCGTATTTGCAGATTTCTTCTTTTTTATTACAGGCTTTCACGGTTTCCACGTTTTAACAGGGATTTTAATTAATGTAGTTATCTTTTTTAATGTAATCATTGGTACTTACGAGAAAAGAGGGAACTATGAAATGGTAGAAAAGGTTGGCTTATATTGGCACTTTGTAGATTTAGTTTGGGTATTTGTATTCACATTTTTCTACTTGGTTTAATAAAATAAGATAAATAAAATGGCACACGCACACGAATCAAACACAAAAAGAATCTGGAAAGTTTTCTATATTCTTTCTGCAATAACAATAGTAGAAGTTTATTTAGGAATTGTTAAACCAGGTGCGCTTCATTTAAGCGGTCCTGGAACAAGCTGGTTAAACTGGATTTTTATTATTTTAACGATAGCAAAAGCGTACGGTATTGCATGGGCATTTATGCATTTAGAAGGCGAAAAAACTTGGTTTAGAAGATCTATTGTTTGGACAGGAGTATTTTTAATTTGTTACTTGGTAACTTTACTTTTAATTGAAGGAGCCTATGTTAATGATGTACTCGCACCACTTGTAAAATGGTAATTTAGAAATAATAAGGTAGTTTTTTACCTTTTTTTTACGCAATATTTTAGATAAATACGAATGCAAAAAAGCAAAAAAAATAGAGTAGTTTTAGCCATACTTTTTGTAGTTCCGCTTATTTTTTATCTTTTTTTATCTGCTGGGATAAACAATTTTGCAAAATTGCCTGTGGTTACGAAAACAGTTGTTGATATTTCTAATATTGATTCTAACTATACTTTTCAAAAAAAAATAACCATCGTTTGTTTTTTAGGCGATGAATCACAGAGTATTAAAGGTGCTTTTTTTAATTTGAATCAAAAAATTTATAAACCATTCTACGGTTTTAAAGATTTTCAAATAATTGCACTTTATCCTGATGGTAATCAAGAAGAGATAGCAACTTTAAAAGGCGAATTAGGTGCTTTTACAGATATGATGAGGTGGAATTTTATTCCCACATCCAAAGAAGAAATTAATATTATTTTCGATAGTTTAAAGACAAATATATCTTTAGATAAAAATTCATTTACCAACTATGCGTTCATTATCGATAAAGAAGGTAGTTTAAGAGGTCGCTCTGACGACGACGATTTTAAAGATGGTAAATTATTTGGATATAATATGATATCTGTAGCAGAATTAAACGACAAAATGAAAGACGATATAAAAGTAGTTTTGGCAGAATATAGGTTGGCATTAAAGAAAAATGATGCTGATAGAGAAATATAAAAGATGAACAAAAAATATTCATATATAGGTATTGCACTAGTAATTTTACTATTTGGAGTTTATGTAATTCCTAAAATTGTAGAACGTTTTGATTCAAAATCAGATTTGGTTTATTTTTACACAGATGAATCTCAAACCGAAAAAAGCAAAGTACCCGATTTTGAGTTTATAAATCAACTGGGAAAAATAATTACCAACAAAAATTATGAAAATAAAGTTTATGTTGTAGAATTTTTCTTTTCTACTTGTCCATCTATCTGCCCAATTATGAATCAGAAGATGGTTACAATCCAAGATGAATTCTTTGGTAATCCAGATTTCGGAATTGCATCAGTTTCAATAACACCAGAAATAGATACACAAGAAGTTTTGAAAGAATATGCTAAAAAAAACGGAATTACACATAAAAACTGGCATTTGTTAACTGGGAAATCAGATGAAGTTGTCTTCAATTTGGCAAACAAAGGGTTTAAATTGTATGTAGGAAAGGGCGATGAAGCTCATGGTGGTTTTGAACATTCTGGTCTATTTGCTTTGGTTGATAAAGAAGGTTATATACGATCTAGAAAAGATGAGCATGGCAACCCAATCATGTATTATAGAGCTTTGGAAGAAAACATCTTTCCAGATCAAATTAAGGAATTAAAAGAAGATATTAAGTTGCTTTTAAATGAAAAATAACGGACAAGAAAAAAAGTTTAAAATAATAATTACTGTTTTATCTATTATTATTCCTGTTGTTGTGGCAGTTTTATTTCGGTATAAAATTCCCAACGTAGAACCGTTGAAGTTTTTACCACCAATTTATGCGACTATTAATGGATTAACAGCCGTTTTTTTAGTTGGTGCAGTAATTGCTATTAAAAATGGAAATAAAAAGCTCCATGAAATTCTAAATACAATAGCAATAACTTGCTCTGTATTGTTTTTAGTAATGTATGTTGCGTATCACATGACATCAGATTCTACAAGTTATGAAAATGAAGGTGTGATAAGATATGTATATTTTTTTATTTTAATATCACATATTATTTTATCAATCGCAGTAATACCTTTGGTTTTAATAACCTATATGCACGCAAAATTAGAGAATTTCAGCAAACATAGAAAGTTTGCTAAAGTTACTTTTCCGCTTTGGTTGTATGTTGCAGTTACTGGAGTAATAGTTTATATAATGATTTCACCTTTTTACATTTAAAATGAAAAAAATAATATTCTTTTTAGTCTTGTCTGTTCTTACATCTATAAATTTAAACGCACAATGCGCTATGTGCAAAGCTGTTGTAGAAACTGGTAACGGAGGTATGGCAGAAGGAATTAACTCTGGAATTACGTATCTTATGGTATTTCCGTATATTTTAGTAGGTCTTTTTCTCTTATTTATTTACAAACACAATAAAAAAATCAAAAATTAACAGGTTATTAAGTATCTATTTCTGTAACATAATTTAATTTTAGTCGTCTTACTAACATAGAAAAAAAAATCAGCCAAAACAATTTTGATTTATTATGACTAAAAATATTCTATTAATTACTGCAATTTTAACAACAAGTTTTGCTTTTTCACAAAAACAGTGGACTTTAAAAGAGTCAGTAAATCAAGCGCTTGAGAAAAATATAACCATAAGACAAAACCGTTTATCGGTTGAGTTATCTAAAAAAGACGTTGCGCTTGCAAAAGGTAATTTTTTGCCGAGTGTAAATGGTAGTTCTTCGGGCAACTTTAATGCCGGTTTATCTCCAGATGAGAACGGAGTTTTAAGAAATACAAATAATCTTAATTCTTCTTTTAATATAAATGGAGGTGGAACAATCTTTAATGGTTATAGAAATTTAAATACATACAAGCAAGCACAATTAGGTGTACAAGCAAGTAAGTATAACTTGCAAGTTATTGAAAATGATATTTCATTATTTGTCGTAAATGGGTATTTGAATGTATTATTTGCGAAAGAAAATTTAGAGGTAGCCAAAGTTCAGTATGAGATCAGTAAAAAACAAATTGAAGCTGCAGAAGCAAGATTTAGAGCTGGTGCAGTTGCAAAAAACGATTTATTAAATGCAAAATCTACCGTTGCAAATGATTTGCAAAACGTTATTACGCAGCAAAATGCTTTGGATATTGCATTATTAAATTTAGCACAAACAATGCAAGTGACAATAGAAAATTTTGATGTTGCACCTATTAAAATCGATGAGCCATCTACAGATTTGCTATATAATAATGCAGATTTTGTTTTCGATAAAGCGTTAATAAACAGACCAGAAATAGAAAGAGCAAAATTAAATATACAAAGTTCTGAACTGGATATAGAAATAGCAAAAGGAGCATATTTACCAAGTTTATCTTATAATGTTGGTGTTGGTACTTCTTATTTTTATCAGTTTAATAACTTACTACCAGGACAACAAAATACAGATTTTATAGATCAAATAAGTGATCGTTTTCAATACGGAGCAGGTTTATCACTTAACATTCCTATTTTTAATAGAAACCAAACTAAAAATAATATTGCAAGATCTAAAATAAGCAAAGAAATAAGTGAAATCGCTTTGGAAGATGAGAGAATTCAGTTAAAACAAACTATTGAGCAAGCATTTTTAGACGTAAAAGCAGCATTAAATAGTTACCAAGCGGCAACAATTTCTTTGGAAGCGCAACAAGAAGCTTTTAAAAATGCAGATGAAAGTTTCAATTTTGGAGCAATGACTTTGTTTGATTTCGATTTAATAAGAAATAGATTGGTAAACGCAGAATCAATTTTAATTAGAGCAAAATATGATTATGTTTTTAAGACGAAAGTATTAGAATTTTATGCAGGAGATTTAATTTTGAATTAATTACCTCTTTAATACTATTTGAAACCTCACTTTTAAGTGGGGTTTTCTTTTTTTGAATTTATATCTTTGCAGAAAATTTAATAGACTTGGCACTAATTTTAAATATAGAAACATCAACTAAAAACTGTTCTGTCTGTTTAGCAAAAGACGGAGAAGTGGTTGCTTTAAGAGAAATAAATGATGCAAATTACTCTCATGCAGAAAAATTACATCCTTTTATTGATGAAGTTTTAAAAGAAGCAAATTTAAAAATTTCTGATATTGATGCGTTTGCAGTAAGTAAAGGTCCAGGTTCTTATACAGGTTTAAGAATTGGTGTTTCTGCTGCAAAAGGACTCTGTTTTGCTTCAGATAAACCATTAATTTCTATTGATACTTTAAAAGCGTTAGCACATTCTATTTCTATTGAAGATGGCGTAATTATTCCGCTTTTAGATGCTAGAAGAATGGAAGTATATTCTTCTGTTTTTGATGTTGATTATCATCAAGTAAGAGAAATAAAAGCAGAAATAATTGATGAAAATTCATTTGTAAATTTCCTTGAAAACGGCAACGTTTATTTTTTGGGTGATGGTTCTGAAAAATGTAAAAGCATCATCAACCATAAAAATGCCCAATTTATGGATGACCAATTTCCTTCTTCAGAACAAATGGCACAATTATCATATAAAAAATTTAAAACAAGTGACTTTGAAGATGTCGCTTATTTTGAACCTTTTTATTTGAAAAACTTTGTTGCTGGTGTTCAAAAAAAGAAATTATAAATCCCATTTTAACAAAATATCAAATCTCTTTTTTACTATCAAAAAAATTGATGTTGATTTACTTCAAATATAATTTTTAAGTCAACTCTAAATTCTTTAATTTAATTATCTTTTAAGACTGCACGTTGTTTTCTTACATATATAGGCTTACTATTCTTTGCTGATTTTCCAGCATTTTGTTCACCTTTTCTGGTGGTATCTTTTCAACTTTTCTCTGAATTTGCTACTATTTCTATTGCTTTTAATACTGGCATTACTTTTAATTTTAGAATTAAAAGCTTAAATAAACAAAAATAAAAGCAGAAATTTTAATGATTTTAAAATCACAAATAGATTTTAATGTTAAATTAACGTTAGGTAATTGTTTTTTTAATGTAAAAATTATGTTATATTTGGGTAAATAAAATAAAAAAATGAAAAATTTATTAATTCTAGCAGTATTTTTTATTTCGATAGCAACTTTTTCTCAAAAGCAAAATACAGTTTTCGAAAAAGAAGGTGATTCGGTAAAAGCATCTTATTTTACTGAAGATGGTGCTTTAGAGGTTCAAGGCTTTTTTAAAGATAGAAAATTGGATGGGCAATGGACTCGTTTCGATTCAAAAGGAAATAAAACTAAAATTGCGTATTATAAAGAGGGCAAAAAAGTGGGAAAATGGCTTGTATGGAGTGATGAATCTTTAAAAGAAATCAACTATCAAAATAATGCTATTGCGTCGATTCAAACTTGGAAATCAGACTCTAAACTTGCTATTGGCAATGAGTAATTATAAATCTATAAAAAACAAAAAACCGAGCAATTGCTCGGTTTTTTTACTTTAAAAGAAAAATATTATTATAAACCTACAGTCCATCCTGCAGCCCAAGTTGGTTTATTTTTGCCATTTCCAGCTCCTGAATTGTTTCCAGTTGTAAAATATGTTGTAGTTCCAGTGTATTCGTCTAAAGTGGTCACATTATCAAACTGAATAGGATTAATAGTAATGTTACCATTTGTTACATTAGCAACAGCGGCAGTATCATCAGACTTTAATTTTATTCCTAAATCAAAATTTGCAGCATAGATGTTAGATGCTGTCCAGCTTCCGCCACCTTCTTTAATATATAAAGCACCTTCAGAGCCAGGGCCTAAAATGGTAATGTTCTTTAAAGTTGCGTTTGTCATTGGCATAGCAGTTCCACTATTTCCGTTGTTAGATCCTTCAATTCCTGCTTTTGCTCCACCAGAAATAAACCAGTATTCTCCAGTTCCAGACCAACCGTCAGCAAAATCAATAGAATCATCACCACTATTTGTAGCTACTAAATATCTTCCGTTTACAGAACCTCCAAAAAATTCGATTCCGTCGTCACCGCCTTCAAAAGATTGTACATATTCAAAAGTAGTGCCAGAACCAACTCCAAATAAAGAAACTCCGTTAAACTCTTTGTCGCCATTAAAAGTTGCTCCCGTGTATTCTACTCTTAAATAAGAAATAGAACCAGAACTATCGTTATTTAAAGTTCCGCCGTAGGTTAAATCAGATACTTCTGCCGTTGCAGTTTCGCCATTAGAACCTCCTTTATTTGTACTTGCTTTTCCGCAAATTACTAAACCTCCCCAATCTCCTGGAGCAGGTGAATCTTTAGAAGAAGTCATTACAACTGGATTTGTAGCTGTTCCATTAACAAAAATTTTGCCGCCTTGTGCAACTGCAATATAAGCACTTGTGCCTGCGGAAGCTTTGATAACTGTTCCGGCAGGAATTACTAAATTTGCGCCATTTTCAATAACTAAACCTCCTGTTAAGTTATAAGTAATAGTTGCATCTAACGTAATTGTACCGTTTAATATTTTCCCTTGAAATGCATTGGCATCCAAAATAAAACTAGTTGAAGGTTCTTCATCTGAAGAAGAACATCCAGAAAAAGCAATTGTTGCAATTGCTAACATTGATAACATTAATTTTTTCATTTTTTTCATTTTAAATTATTTAGTTTAATTTTACACAAAGAAACTTCTATTAGATTAGCAGGTGTTTACGTAATCTTTACCAATGTGTTAAGCATTAATTATTCTGCTTAACATTAATTTAATCTAATTTATAGGTAAGTGAAAAACTTGCATTTATTCCCTTACTAAAAGAAGAGACAGTTACATTTTGAATTTCTTGCGTTCTTTTTATTTCTGGATCTAAAATATTTTTTACTGCTAGTCCCAGCTGAATATTTTTAGATAAATTAGATTTTAGAATAAGGTCTAAAGTTCCAATTCCGTTTTCTACAATATCTCCTTTTGTTGATGAACCAATAGCGTAAACTCTATCAGAAAAATAATTATATGCCAAAGTTGTTTGTATATCTGCTGTTGATGAAAATTCTTTTGAGAATGTAACATCAGCATTCAGTAATAAATCTGAAGCTCCTGTTAATCGTCCACTTTCATTAGTAAAAAAAACGGTTAAGTTTGTTTCATTAATCACTTTCTGTGGACTGAATTTTTGGTTAGATTGCATGTAAGAAGCATTTAATCCTCCAGATAATTTTGTTTCTAAAGTGTTATTATTTTTTTCTATTTCTTTAGAAAATAGATCTTTTCTTATTTCTAACTCTGCTCCGTAAACTGTTGCTTTTTCACCTGTATTTACATACGAGATATCGTTTGTGGCAGATGCTACAATAACTTCATTTATTGGATCATAAATTATTTTGCTAAAACCAGTTAAAGAAATTACTTCTCCTCTGTTTGGAAATAACTCCCAACTTAAATCGATATTATAATTTGAAGATAAATTCAAATCCGGATTTCCAAATTTAATTTGCGTTACTTCTTCAAATTGAAAAGGTGCTCTTTCTTTGTATTGCGGAAGTGTATAAGATTTACTGAATCCGAATTTTAAATTTTGATCTTCATTCAAAGCATATTTAAGCGATAAATTTGGTAAAAATTCTAATTGATCAAAGTCATTCTTATCGCCATTTGGATCTAACGAAGTTTTCCAAGACAATTCTTGAAAAATATGTTCAACCCTTAAGCCAATGAATCCAGAGAATTTTTCTGAAATTTTATATTCTACATTTGCTAAGCCAGCATTAATATATTGATTTCCACCGTACGTTTGAGGATCTAAAGCTCCTGGTGTAGAAGCGTCTCCTCTAAAAGTAATAATTTTAAAATAGTTGTTATCAATACTATTTTGATTAAAATACGCATCTAAATTATTCGGATCTACAATTGGTTGCGTACTATTTCTGTTGATAGAAAAGTTAAATTGAGTAGCTTCAAAAGCTACTTTTTTAAATCTTCCACTATAGCCAAAAGTTACTTTTCCATCAAAATCACCATCGCTGTTTTTTGCAAAATTATAGCTCGTAAAAATATTTGCAGCAACTTCATCTTCTTGTAAATCTTGATAAAAACGATGGTTGTCTGATGTTGCCAAATCAGAAACAGTCTTCAATCCGTTTGGATTATTATCATTAATCGGAACAAGCGTATTTTGTCTTCTATCTGGAACAGTATTAGAAACAGTATTGAATGCAATTCCCCATTCTAAATCAAAATTTTCGGTAAAAGTATGTTCACCTAAAAGCTGATTTACAAAAAAAGTAGTTTTGTCATACGTTGCTCTTCTAACAAATCCGCCACCATTTCCAGCGTTATCAAAAATATTAATTACACCATTATAATCATCTAATGTTTGATTTGAGGAATTAATAAATAAGGAGTTAAATTTTACTGAATTGTTTTCATTTATTTTATAAACAAGGTTTGTCATTCCAGTTGTATTGGTTTCAAATCCGTGAGATTCAAAATCAAAATCTGTAAAAGCTAATCCTTGCGCATTTACACTTCCTCTAGAAACTCCTTTTTTATATTTATATGCATTAGAAAAAGAACCAGTTCCAAACAAACTTAATTTTCCTTCTTCACCAACATTCCAAGATCTGCCACCTGTAAATGAAAAACTAGTATTAATAGGTGTTTTTGTAGTTCTATCCCAACTTGTATCAAATTTGTAAGAATTCAATGCATTAATTGGGTAATCTGAATTATAAAAACCAGAAAAATTTGGTCCGTCTTGTAGATAAAAATTATTTTGATTACTAGCATTTGCATTTAATCCTGCACCAACACTAAATTCTAAAGCTGGTTTACCAGAATGTTCTTTAGATTCTATATTAATATTTGCGCCTGCAAAATCTCCGTAAATTTTGCTATTGTAAACTTTATTAATGTCTATGACTTCAACAATATCAGTAGAAAAAACATCTAACGTGATGTTTTTTAATGAAGGATTATTAGAAGGAATTGGTAATCCATTTAGGGTGGTTGAATTATATCGATCACCTAAACCTCTCACAAAAACAGTATTGGATCCTTCTTGTTTAGAAACTCCAGAAACTTTTGTTACAGCTGTTGCCACGTCAGAAACTCCTTTTTTAGATAATTCTTGTGCGCCAATGCTCGTTTTAATAGAAATTGCTTTCTTTTGCTCTAAAATTAATGCGCTTTCTTTTTCTCGACTAATTGTAGAAATAATTTGAATTTCATCTAAAGAAACGCCTTCTTCTGCACTTAATACTTGATTCATAGTAAGTGTTTGTCCGGTTTTTAAAATTACTTTCTTTTCGATAGTTTTATATCCTAAAAAACTAAAAATAATTGTTTGTTCTCCTGCGGGAACTAGTAAAGAGTAAGTTCCATCAAGATCTGTGTTAGCGCCAATTGTTGTTCCTTTAATAAGAACACTCCCAAAAGGTAAAGGCTCGTTATTCATTTCTTTGTCTGTTAGAATTCCCTTAATTGTTCCTTTTTCTTGAGAAAAAGACACCAGACTTATTAAGAATATTGCAATAAAAAATATTTTTTTCATTTTATAATTTTCTATAATTTTTATATAGCAAAAGTCCCGTGAGTTTGTAAAGTCTGTGTTACTTGTAAATTATGCTTGCATCATTAGAACGTTATTTAAAGGTTAACTACTTTAATTTTTAGTAAATAGTTAATGTAATTTACAGCAGAAATGATAACATTAAAGTAACACAGGAGTTTTTGTTGATGATTACTTTTGTTAATTCATTAAAAGATAAAAATGGGAGATCCGTACATATTAATGCTTGTTGCATTAGCCGTATTAGCAGTTTTAGATTTGGTAGTAGGTGTTAGTAATGACGCAGTAAATTTTTTGAATTCGGCAATTGGATCTAAAGCAATTCCAATTAAATCCATTATGATTATTGCCAGTGTTGGTGTCTTTTTTGGCGCAATAACATCTAGCGGAATGATGGAAGTTGCTAGAAAAGGTATTTTTAATCCAGACATGTTTATGTTTGAAGAGATTATGTACATTTTTATGGCAGTTATGATTACAGACATTCTGCTTTTAGATGTCTTTAATTCTCTGGGAATGCCAACATCTACAACAGTTTCTATCGTTTTTGAATTGTTAGGTGCTTCTGTTGCTATTGCTTTAATTAAAATTAGCGTAAATGATGAAGAAACTATTTCTTCTATTTGGAATTACATTAACAGTGAAACTGCAACAAAAATAATTGTTGGTATTGTCCTCTCTGTTCTAATCGCATTTACTGTAGGTGCAATTGTGCAGTATTTTTCTAGATTAATTTTTTCTTTTAATTTTGAGCAAAGACCAATGTACATAAGTGCATTATTTGGCGGTTTTGCATTAACATCAATCACTTATTTTATAATAATAAAGGGTTTAAAAGGAACAGCATTTTATGATAGTTTTAGTTGGATTGTTGATGGCAATCCACGTTATATTATTGGTGGAGGCTTTATTGCTTGGACTTTAATTTCACTTTTATTGATTAAAGTATTTAAAATAAATATTTTAAAATTAATTATAGGCGTTGGTACGTTTTCTTTAGCGATGGCTTTTGCAGGAAACGATTTAGTAAACTTTATTGGTGTACCAATTGCTGCTTTAAATTCTTACGAAGCATTTATAGATCCAAATATTAATATACACGGATTAGCAGATAATGAATTTTCTATGGGTTTATTGTCTGATACAGTAAAATCAAACACATGGTTATTATTAGCCGCGGGTTTAATTATGGTAATTACTTTATGGACTTCAAAAAAAGCTAGAAGTGTTATTGAAACGGGAATTAATTTATCTCGTCAAGGTGAAGGTCATGAGAAATTTCAACCAAATAATTTATCACGAGTTGTAGTTCGTTTTTCTATGTTGATTAATAACGGATTTAATTATTTAGTTCCGTCTAAAACACAAGACTTTGTAAATGATAAATTTGAAAAACCAGTTATAAAATTATCAAAAAATAAGGAATATGAAATGCCTGCTTTCGATTTGGTTAGAGCATCCGTAAATTTAATTATGGCGAGTGTTTTAATTTCGATTGCAACTTCCATGAAATTACCATTATCTACAACTTATGTTACATTTATGGTGGCAATGGGAACCTCTTTGGCAGATAGAGCTTGGGGAAGAGAAAGTGCGGTGTATAGAGTTGCAGGCGTAATTAATGTAATTGGTGGTTGGTTTTTAACAGCAATTATTGCATTTACAGCAGCAGGAATTATTGCTTTTTTAATAAGTTGGGAAGCATCAGTAATGATTCCTGTTTTATTATTATTAGTGGTGATTATGATTACTAGAACTACAATTTTACATTCAAACAAATCAAAAGAAGAGAAAAAAATACGTTATACAGAACGTGAAGAATTGATAAATGTAAATGGTGTTATTGACGAGAGTTCTAGCCATATTGCAGAAGTTTCTAAACGTGTAAGTAAATTATATACTAATGTTGTAAATGATTTAGTTAATTATGATATTAATAAATTACGCAAGACAGACAAGCATGTTGGTAAATTAAATAAAGAGATAGACGAGCTAAAAGATGGGGTGTTTTATTACATTAAATCTTTGGATGAATCTTCTGTAGAAGCGAGTCGTTTTTACATTTTAACGTTAGGTTATTTGCAAGATATTGCACAATCTATTAGTTATATTTCTCGTGCAAGTTACAAACACGTGAATAACAATCACAAAAATTTAAAGAAAGGGCAATTAAAAGATTTAAAAGAAATAGAAAATGTTTTAGATAAGTTATTAGAAAAACTTACCAAGGTTTTTTCTGATAAGAAATTTGAGAGTTTACCACAAATTTTAATCGAAAAGCAAGAACTTTTAAATAATGTTTCTGAATCTATTCAAAAACAAGTAGACAGAATTAGATCTGACGAAACGAGTCCAAAAAACACTACGTTGTATTTCAGTTTGTTGTTAGAAACGCAAGATTTAATTACGGCTTTTGTAAACTTATTAAAGCAATATGAGGAGTTTTATTTAACTAAAAAATCGATAGAATAATTCTTAAATAGAAGTTTTTTCAAAATCTACAGCGAGTAACGCCATTCTTAAATCCATATAAGAATAATCGTTACTCGCTTTTTCTTTGAGTTCTGTTAAGTTTTTAAACTCGGTTTTTTCAATTATTTTTTGAAGCTTTTTATATTTTTCTTTAGTAATAAGATCCAAAATATTTATTTCTCCAGTTGATATAAAACTAGCCAAATGACTTTCTATCGTTCCCGTTGTTAGAGACCTTTCTTTGGCAATTTCTTTTACTTTTAAACCTGTTTTAAACAAGGCGAAAGTAATTTCTTTGGTAGGTTTTTTATTTTCTCTCTTTTGTTTATTTTCGTTATTAATTCCGTTTTCTTGGCAATGACTTTCAATCACTTCCAAAATTTCTGTTCCATATTTTTTAACCCTAGTTTTTCCCATCCCTTTTACTTTTAGTAATTCTTTTGAGTTTCTTGGTAGTATTTCACAGAGTTCATACAAAGTCTCTTGTGTGAATACTTGATAAGCAGCAATATTTTCTGCTTCAAAAATAGAGGTTCTTAAATCACGTAATCTCACCACTAAAAGCGGATCTTTTTTTACAGTTTTCTTTTCTTTTTTGGTTGATGAAACATCTTGCAACACAGCGTTTGCTCTAATTTGTAAATATTCTTGGGTTTTGAATCCATCATGCAACTTGTCAAAACAAAATAATTTTACGGATGTTAATTCTTGAAGTTTATCAAACTGTTTTTCAAAATCTTTTTTTACATTTTTATTATCTGTAGAAAAAGTAATCGCATCAATTTCTTTCTGAATATTGGTTTTTGTTTCTTGATCAAAATAATGAACTGCTTTTTTGAAACGTTCTTGAATCGCTGAACTATTTTCGGCTAAAATAGTGTCATCAGCAATTTGTTTTAACTGATTTCTGAATCCGTTTGCAACTTTTAAAAGAGTTACAATTCCGTTATCTTTTATGTTCACTAAATGATCAATTATTTCTCCTTTTAAAGAAGTTTGATTTTTATAAAAAATATCAATCAAGCGATTAATCGGATATAAAAATGCATTATAATCAAACAATTCTTGAATTAAATTTAGCTGATATTGCTTTTCAGAATCCAACAAAACTTGTTCGTCTGGCTGATTATCTTCCACATCTTTATTAAAAACATCTATCGTAGCATCATTTATAATCGCATTACTTGTGATTTTTGATTTCAAAACGATGCCTTCTAACGTTGTACATCTACTTAACGCAACATAGGTTTGCCCATGTGCAAAAGACGCTTCTGCGTCAATTATTGCTTTTTCAAAGGTTAGACCTTGACTTTTATGAATGGTAATTGCCCAAGCCAATCGTAGCGGAATTTGTGCAAAAGAACCGTTTAACTCTTCTTTTATTTCTTTGGTTTCTTCGTCTAAAGAATAGTTGATGTTTTCCCAAGTTTCGAAAGAAGTTTCAATTTCAAAATCATCATTCGGGCACTGTACAGTTACCGAATCATCATCAATAGCAGTAATTTTACCAATTTTTCCGTTGAAATATCTTTTCTCAATTGAAGAATCATTTTTGATAAACATCACTTGCGCACCAACTTTCAACTCAAGCCTTTCTTGATTCGGATACGCACTTTCAGAAAACTTACCTTTAATATCTGCATCAAAAAAATACGCATGTTTGTCTAACGCATTTAATGCGGAATCGTTAATTGTGTCTGCTCTGCGATTGTGAGTGGTCAAAGTTATATACCCTTCATCTTCTTTTGGAGAAAAAGTAGGATCGTATCTTTTATTTAGGATTTCTGCAGATTTTGTTGATAAGGTATTATTTCTGATTTCATTTAAAATTGAAATAAATTCGGGGTTTTCTTGACGGTAAATATGCTTTAATTCAATACTTACCATTTGCGCTTCTTGGAAACTTTTACTACTGAAAAAGTAAATGGTGTCGTAATGATTTCGCAATAAACTCCATTCGTTTGGCTTTACAACTGGCGCTAGTTGTTGCAAATCGCCAATAAATAACAATTGAACACCGCCAAAAACTTTGTTTCTGTCTTTATATCTTCGTAAAACTTGGTCAATTCCGTCCAACAAATCTGCACGAACCATAGAAATTTCATCGATAACTACTAAATCTAAAGATTTAATAATATCAATTTTTGTTTTGCTAAATCTTCGTTGTGGATTATTGCTCGTCAACGATTGATTTGGTAAAATTGGTCCAAACGGCATTTGAAAAAAAGAGTGAATTGTAACTCCTTTCGCATTAATTGCTGCAACACCAGTTGGTGCAACAATGACCATTCTTTTTAAAGATTCGTTTTTAATTTGATGTAAAAAAGTAGTTTTTCCAGTACCTGCTTTTCCTGTAATAAATAGATTCCGATCTGTTTTTTGGATAAATTGTAGTGCGAGTTCTAATTCAGGATTTTTTGGCATTTTTACTTTTTGATGCAAGGTAAAAAATCATTTTTAAAGAAATTAAAACGATTTAACTTTCTTTGTAATAACTTTTCTGATGTAAAACGTTTAATATAAAAATACTTTCATTTTCAACGATAAAATGAATGGAATAAGGGAATTTACTAAAATTGGCAATTCTTATATTTTTATATCTTAATTGGTAAATAAAAGGATTTATTTCTATTTGATTGATTGTGTTCTCAAAGTTATCAATAAATCTATCAGCCAATTCATAGGAAATTTGATTATAATATTTTATTCCTTTATTAAACTTTAAAACATAATCCATTAACGCTTTATCTGTTTAAAAAAATCTTCTTTACTTATGTAATTGAGCTCTCCATTATTATGTTTTTCTAACAAATTATCCATCATCGATTTGTAATTTACTGTCAACTCGAACTCATTTGCTTTCTCTTTCAGAACCTTTTCCATATAATTTATTATTTTTTGACCATTTTTTTCAGCTTGAATTTTTAATAGAGCTACTGTTTCTTTTTCAAGAGAAATTTCTTTTTTTTCAATATTAGATTTCAACTCTTTTAATGTCGAGTAATTTTCAGGCTTTTCATTTGCCTCTAAAATACGATTATCTAATAGCTCTCTATGTAAATCACTTAATTCAGATTTTTGAAGTTTTCCAAGTATATACAATTGAAAATCTTCCAAAGATTTAAAATGACTTTTTGAGATATTTATTGGTTCATCAAACGAAATTGTTTTCATGGTAAATAAATTTAATCAAATATAATGAAAATTAATGTGTAATTATTTTACTCAATAAATTCAGTAATATTGTAAAGTAAAATTTTGGGATAATTCCTTTTTTAGAATTAACAAGTTTAAACTAATTATACTATTTTAAATTTAATCATAATGAAACCTACATTTTGCAATTGATATTTCATCTTCTTTAAATTGATAAATAAGTCTATGTTCACTATCAATTCTTCTTGACCAAAATCCAGAATATTTATGCTTTAATGCTTCAGGTTTTCCAATACCGTCAAAAGGATTACGAGCTATATCTTTCAGTAGTTCGTTAATTTTCTTCAGCTTTTTTTTATCTGTTTTTTGCCAATAGAGATAATCTTCCCAAGATTCATCAGTAAACGTATATTTCATGCTTAGTTCTCAATTAGATCTTTGCTGAAAGATTTTTTACTTTTTAGCTTTTCAACTGATGCGTCTAATCTCAATTCATTTTTTCGAGAAGATAATTCGTAATTCGTAGCCATTAAGGAATTGTATTCTTCCAAAGACATCACTACAATTCCAGAATCTTTTCCACGATTTATAATTAGCGTCTCAAAGTTTTTTACAACGCTATCTAAATACGTTTTAATGTCTTTTCTAAAATCAGAAACTGTTGTTATTTGCATAATTTTGTATTTTATTACGTACAAATATACGTACAATTTTTCATTTAGGTATTTTTTAAAACTCCTGCAACCGCTTGTTGATATTTTACAGGATTACTCGCTTTTTTAATTGCTTTAAATGTTTTTTGTGGATTGGGAAAAGATTGTGAAAAGAATTCCCAAAAGCCTAACATTTTCATTCGTATTGGCGTTGGTCCAGAAAGATATTCATCATACTGTTTGTAAATAGTATCATGAAATTCAGCAAAAATTTTCCATCTATTTTTTGGATATTCTGTTGTATTATTTTTTATCATACTTGGCAAAAAAGGATCAGCAATTAATCCGCGACCAATCATAAAATTATGAATACTTGGAAAACGATTTTTTATAGCGTTAAAAGCAGCAACACTTGTAATATCTCCATTATAAAACAACGTATGTTTTGTGCTAGTGATGCATTTCTCAAAAGCATCTAAATCAACCGGACCTTTGTATAATTGCTTACCAATACGAGCGTGAATGGCAATATTTTTAAGAGGATAATTATCTAAAATAGGAAAAGTTTCTAAAATTTCTTGCGCATTTTCATAACCCATTCGCATTTTCATAGACACTAAAATATCAGTTTCGTTATGTGCTTTGTGTAAAACGTCGTTAATTTTTGTTGGATTACAAATTAAACCAGAACCCATTCCAGACTTTGCAACCATAGGATATGGGCAACCTAAATTCCAATTTAATTCTTTGTATCCTAAACTTTGAACATACTTTGCAACATACAAAAATTCGTCTGCATCATTTGTAATAATTTGTGGTATAACCTCTAAAGTTGAATTATTTTCTGGTAACAAATCATTTTGATACGATTGTTTAATCTTCAATTTTCCGTTTAACCGTATGTATGGCGAATAAAAGGTGTCTATACCGCCAAAATAATGATGAAAAGCATTACGAAATCTAAAATCTGTAAAACCTTGTAGAGGTGATGAAAGTAGCGAAAATGGCATTTTTATATTTAATTTGACCTTTTTTAATTTTGATGCAAGGTAAATAATCAACTTTAAAGAAATTAAAATGATTTTACTTTCTTTGTAATATTTTCTAAAAAAGGTATACGAATTCGACACCTTTAAAATTAGGATTATTTACTTGCTTTCAAGTAGCTTTTTGAGCTATTTATAGGTTTATCAAAAGAGATTGTTTTGATCACAAAAAGATTTAGGTAATTACAACAAAAATTAATTTCGAAAAAATTTCATCAAATTCTAGTTGAGTTTAGATTTTGATAACTTATTTCTATATGAATTAATACCTGAAGTTATGAAATTAAATATTTCCAACTCTATTCGCTACTCTTTTTAAAGTACTTTTTACGTAACCAAAATGATACCCGAACTAACAAAATTAATGCTGGCACTTCTACTAGCGGACCAATTACACCTGCAAAAGCTTGTCCAGAATTAAGACCAAAAACAGCGATAGCAACAGCAATTGCTAATTCAAAATTATTCCCTGCAGCAGTAAATGCAACTGCAGCGGTTTTGTCATATTCGGCGCCCATCGCTTTAGTAAAGAAAAACCCAATGATAAACATTAATGTAAAATAGATAAGCAATGGTATTGCAATAATGACCACATCCATTGGTATTTCTACAATTAATTCGCCTTTTAGCGAAAACATAACTACAATTGTGAATAAAAGAGCAATTAATGTAATTGGCGAAATTGTTGGAATGAATTTATTTGTATACCATTCTTCACCTTTTAATTTCACTAAAATAAGGCGACTTAAAATTCCCATTAGAAATGGAATTCCTAAATAAATTGCTACACTTTCTGCAATTGTTCCTATTGAAATATCTACAATAGCACCTTCAAATCCGAAATATGGCGGAAGAACTGTTATAAAAATCCAAGCATAAAAGCTGTACGCAAATACTTGAAAAATACTATTCAAGGCAACTAAACCTGCTCCATATTCGCTATTACCTTCTGCGAGGTCGTTCCAAACCAAAACCATTGCAATACAACGAGCCAAACCAATTAGAATAAGTCCAACCATATATTCTGGGTAATCACGCAAAAATGTAATTGCCAAAATGAACATTAAAATTGGGCCAATTATCCAATTTAGAATAAGTGAAATAGAAAGGATTTTTGTGTTTCTAAAAACTTTTGGCAGCAATGAATAATTGACCTTAGCCAAAGGTGGATACATCATTAAAATCAAACCGATTGCAATCGGAATATTTGTTGTTCCGCTACTAAACGAGTTTATGATATTGGGAAAAGTTGGAATAAAATAACCAAGTCCAACTCCAAAAGCCATTGCTACAAATATCCACAATGTTAGATTTCTATCAAGAAAGCTTAATTTTTTTGTCGCCATTTTTTATGAGTTTATTTGAGAGAAAACGTAAAATAATTCAGTTGCAATTTGCAAACTTCTTTCATTATATTTTTCCGCTTGTTGTGGTGTGTTATCAAATGCTTTTGGGTCTTCAAAGGTTATTGGAATACGTTTTTCTGCACCTGCAATAAAAGGACAACCTCCATCAGCTTGTGAGCAAGTCATAATCGCTGCAAATTCAGATTTTGGATTAAAATCGTCATCTAATTTTTTAGAAAATCCTATTATTGGATGCTCGTTGTCAGAATATTTAATGCTGTAAACAGGGTTCTCGTTTTTTGAAATCGTTTTTATCCTAAATCCTGAATTTTGCAAAGTTTCAGCAACCATTGGAAAAAGTGCTGTTGCTTCTGTTCCGCCCGAATAACAAAACACGTTTTTAAGATTAAAGTAATTTGCCATTGTTTGTGCCCAAACTTGTGATAAATGACTTCTTCTTGAATTATGAGTACAAATAAAATTAATTCGAATTTCTTGGTTATTTGAAGCTTTTGACTGAATAAAGTCAGTTAGCGGTTGTAAAACTGCTTTACGCTCGTTTGTAATAGTTTGAGGATTTAATTTGGTAATTATTTTTTCTATTTCTGAAAATAGGATTGGTTTTGTTGTTGTCATTTTTATAAAATTTATAATGTTTTTTAACAACAGTTTCCATCTGTTGAACAGCAAGGTTCATCATTTAAGGTTGATAGTTTTACTTTTGTCTTTTCTACCAGAATTCCACATTTGTCTTTTGCCAAACAGTCGGTTTGCTTGTTAGTCAATAAGAAATTTTTTCCATCAAAGTCAAGGTCGTATTTTCCAATTGTTTCTGATTGATATTCTACTTCGATTTCTAAATCGGCTATTTTTAAAACATTTTCAGAAAGTTCAATGATATTCAATAGTTTGTCTGGATGTAATCTGTGGTCGTAGTCATTTGCATTCCAAAGTTGGAAGTTTGCGACTTCTTCATTTCTTTCAGTTCCACCACAATCGATAAAATGTTTTGTGATTTTACCAACCTCTGTAACGTGGAAATGATTTGGTACTAATTCTCCGTTTGGTAATTGAAAACCTATAGTTTCCAATTTTTGTAATATTGATTTTGCTTGAGATAATTTCATAACTATATTTGTTTATTGCGATTTCACGATTAATAAATTCAAATTTTTTTTAACAACAATCTTGCTTTTTGGTCAAGTCTTGATTAAGAAATTCGGTCATTACAGTTTTCATTGCAGTCCAATTTTCTTTGTGAATACAATAGCAAACACTTGTTCCTTCTACATTTCCCTTTATTAAACCTAAATATTTCAGTTCTTTCAAATGTTGTGAAATAGTAGGTTGAGCCAAACCAATTTCGTTAACTAAATCTCCGCAAACGCAAGAGTCAATTTTAAATAAATGTTGTAAAATGGAAACTCTCGCAGGATGTCCGAAAACTTTCGCAAAAAGAGAAATTTCATTTTGTTGGTCGGTAAACATTTCGGTTTTAGCTAATCCCATTTTGTTTTTTATTAATTCATTGCAATATTACGATTAATATTTAAATCAGAAAAACATAATAATAAAATTATCTATTTATTTTTTGTAATGAACTTAACAATCTTTTTATAATTTCCATTCCAAGAAAAGAAAAACTGACTCATCATCGGAATGTGTTTTTTAGTCTGATAATCAATTTTTACGTTTGGTTGATATACATTCAGCTTTTCAACAAAAACGTTATTTTGAGTTAGAATTGAAGGATACGTTTTTGTGCCTGTCATCATTAAAATTGGTGGTGTTTTTTCTGATAAAAAATAAATTGGCGATGCATCTTTCCAGTTTTTTGGGTTTTTGGTCCACGTAACATCATAATTATGTTCTTTTTTTGGCGGATATTTTTCTAAATAAGAATTCATATCCAATCCCGCAGCATCATTTAAAACGATGCCTTTTATAACATCTGTGTTTTCTAAATATTTCGGATTTGTGCTAACTAACGCAATTAAATGACCACCCGCAGAATGTCCCATCAAAAATATTTGATTCGGATTTCCATTGTATTTCTCAATATTTTCAACTGTCCATTTTATGGCTGTTGCAACTTCTTCTGCCATGGTATCGTAATTTCCATTCGGACTCAACGTATAATCAGGAATTACAGTTACGATATCTCTCTTTGCGAAATTTCTACCTAAAAATCCGTAAGTTCCTTTTTTACCTTCTGTCCAATAACCACCATGAATAAAAATTACCACAGGATTATTTTCTGATTTTCGAGTTTTAAAAACATTCAGTTTTGGTAAAGATTCTATTAATGCCTTTGAAGAATCCAAATAAGAAATTCCAGTTATTTTTTTGGAAGCACAATTGGTAAATAGAAACATACAAAAGAGAAGTGTTATCGCTTTACAAAGCGATTTATTAAAAATAGATACTGATTTTTTATTCATCAATTTTTTATTGATATTCATTATTGTAAGGTTAAACCTATTTTTTTTCAACTAGTTAAATTTATCAGTTGGTTAAAATTAAGTCCTGTTTCATGGTTCAAAAAAGTCTTGTTTCTCATATCTAAAACGATAAATATTATTTCAAGAATTAATTCACTTTTTATGACCTGTAAAGTGTTCCATTGTTCTATAAATTCCTAATACTTTTCCTGCAAACCAATCAAACACATCAATAGATAGTAAGCCTTGACCTAATCGAGTGAATCTATAAATATAACCAGGAATAGTAACCATTCTTTTCTTTTTTTCTACCGACTTAATTATTGTCAATGCAGCAACTTCTGGTTCAAGAATCGGTATTTTAGAATTCACGCCATCAAACATTCCCGTATTTATATAATAGGGCATTATTGTAGTTATGTAAATGTTCTTTTTTAACTCTTTCATTTCTAACCGTAAACTATCAGACCACCCAATTAATGACCATTTACTTGCGGCATACACAGACATTTTTGGATTAGAAATTAATCCGCCAGAAGAAGCAATATTGCAAATGTGTCCAGAATTCTGATCCATCATTCCTTTTAAAAATTCTTTGGTAATAAACATCGGTGCATTTGCATTTATTTCCATCGTTTTTAAAATATCAAATCTGGTGTGTTCATGAAAATATTTTCCGGCAACAATTCCTGCGTTATTTATAATTACATCAAGAATACCAACCTCTTTTTTCACTTTATTAGCAGTTTCTTGAATTTGATTCACGTCAGAAACATCAACCATAAATCCTACAATAATTCCTTTTTGAGAAAATTCAGCAATGGTTTCATCAATTTTCTGCTGATTAATATCCCAAATAATTACCTTGGCTTTACGCTCTAAAAGTAAACGAACCATTATTTTTCCAATTCCGGATGCACCGCCTGTTACTAAAGCAATTTTACCTTTTAGTTGTATCATTTCAGAAAATTTTTATCGATTTTAAAGGTAAATAAAGATTCGTAATTAGATGAAAAATATAAATATTACTTTCTTTATTATCTACCTTCGTAATCTAAATCTAGTTTTCATTTTTTAAATATTAGCCAAAATTCTAGTTAGTTAAATAAAGGTAGGTTGATTATGATTTTATTTATTTCTGTTTGTCAAATAGTCAGAATCAAGTCTTGTTTCTTTTGTCGCTCAATACTGTTTTCATATATTTATAACAAATAAGAAAAAAATTGTGTCCTATCTTTCTTCACTTCATGTAAATACCCAAAGAACACATCCATATCCGTATGATGTTCCAGCCATAAAATTTGCTAAAAATATCGATTTATCGAACAAAATAACCTTTTTAATCGGTGAAAACGGAAGCGGAAAATCAACTTTATTAGAATCGCTTGCTTGCAGATTGCAATTGCCGCACATGGACGGAAGAGGATATGAAAAAAACTGTTTTGAAGCTGCTAGAAAATTAGTAACTGATTTAGATTTGGAATGGGAAATAGAACGTTCCGTAGGATTTTTCTTCCGAGCTGAAGATTTTGGCGATTATTTAAATAGTATTCATCGGGAAGATGTGAACTTGAGCAATCAAATGAGTTATTTAGATGATGATGTTCCAAAACATATTGTGCAGCAAATGAAAGACAGTGCCAATTATCAATTACATCGCGTTCGCAAAGATTACGGACAAGAATTAAATTCGTTTTCGCATGGAGAAGCCTACATGCACATTATGCAAGAAATGGTAAATCAAAGAGGAATTTATTTGTTAGATGAGCCAGAAGCGTCTTTATCGCCAGCAAAGCAATTGGCATTTATCTATTTTTTGCAAAATCATTTGCAGAATTTTGATTCTCAATTTATTATTGCAACACATTCGCCAATGTTGATGGCATATCCTGATGCAACAATTTATGAAATTACTGGCGAAGGAATGAAAAAAACCGATTTAGAAAATACAGATCATTATTCGATTACAAAATCGTTTTTGAATAATCCAGATTCTTTTTTGAGACATTTTTGAGGGAGAGATAATTGTTTCTATTGAATTTTTATTGGGATATCATGATATTCACTAATGTGTTTGTGTATGACTAGTTCCGTGGATAAGCACGAAAGTTAGCAAAGAAAAAATCGATTAAAGAATCCGTGAGAATTTTATTAAGTATTATATAACCAGGTAATTAGTTTTATACAGTGTTTGGCAATAATACTTTTTTAAATTTTTATTTCTGCAGTTTTTAGGTGTCGTATAGATATATCAATGTATTTTGGATTCGAAAACATACTTTGTTTTCTGTCACTCCATTGATTTAATCTATTAGAAATAATTTCTCTATCAAATGAATTTTCTTTTGAAGCTATAAAATCAATTGATGAGAGTAATTCTAACGCGAAATCTGAATAAAAACCATTTAAAAAACGTGTAGTTTCTTTTGCTATTTTGATTAATTCAGGTTTGTTTTCAATGTGACTTTTTACTTCTGCAAAACCGTCTGCAACTATAGTTAGAGGTTCAAAGGGTTTTTTGTCCATATCACTATATCCCATAATATAACTACCATTGAGAGCATTTAAAACATATTTTATTTTCCCAGAATATGGACCATAAAAATTAGGGGTAAACTCTAGTTTAAAATATTTTTTCGCACCAAACCTTTGTAAAAAATAACTAACTTTTTCACTTGAAAATTCAGAGACATATTCTCCGTTTTTAACTAAATCATATAAAACAAATAATAATAAAGCTCTTGCATCTGTTAGTTTAGTTCTTTCTTTTTTGAGCTTTTCTATAATTTGTGATGTTGGTTCATAAACAGATATTTTAATGTCAAGACTACTTAATTTTTCATCAATAATTATTTTGACTTTTTCCCATTTAAGACCTCCATTTCCTGCTCCAAGTGGAGGAATAGCAATGCTTTTAATTTTATATTTTTCAATAACATTTATTAAGTCATCTAATCCGTCTTCTATATAACTATATTCGGATGGTTTTCTCCAATTTTGTTTTGTTGGGAAATTGATTATGATTTTTTCTCCAGAACTAATATTACTATCTTTTGTTACAAACATTCTACCAACTACAATCTCTTTATTTTTACAAGCTAATGAATAAGATTTATAATTGTTAGGATAGGCTTTTTTAAATTGCAAAGCGATTCCCTTACCCATAACTCCTAAAGTATTAACCGTATTTACTACAGCTTGAGTTTCACTATCTAATATGTTCCCAGTAACGTAATTAATCATAGCTTTTAAAATTTAATAATAAGCATTAGGGATTACTTTAATTTTTCCTTCATCAATTCCCATACCTATTAATTTGTCTTTACTTTCTTGATTGAAACAACAAAATCCAAATATGAAGTTAGCTGGTAAATCATCTGAAACTAATAACTCAGCTTGTTTTTTTCTTTTTCTATTTAAGTTTTCCTGACCTCCCCAAAATGGTGCTTTTATAGAATCCCAATCTATAATGTTTGGCAACTCATTTATTTTAGTGTTATCGTAAAACGAGGTTAAGTTATCTGTAGCGTGTCCATCGCTAAAATAATAAACTCCTCACGACTGAATAATATTTTTTATAGGCAAGCTAAATATATTACATTTTTTGCTGTTGTTGCCTTCTTTACAAAGTTTCCACCATTTTGGATTACATATAACATTGGCATTTTTATACCAAAGTAAAATGGAATAAAATCACCTAAAACAATACTTGGTGCTTCGAAATTAAGGATATCTCCACTATCAATACTAACTTTTTTTGTATTTCTTGTATCTATAAGACTGACATCGCCTATAGGAACATAATTTGGATCAGAATTTTGTGAATTTTTATGAATAATTCCGATTTTTAGAATATTTGGTATATTATCGATGTGAGTCATTCGATAAATGTAAATATTCTCTAATTCCATTATTATTACTTTAGCTTAAAATCAAATTTAAGACTTTATTTTAAATTTAACTACTAAACTTTCTATGCAGATGGGATTTATGTGTGTTGCCCAATTCATTATACCAAGAGTTAACAAACCTTAACCAAAACAATTGCTAAATTTAAAAAATAAAACCAAAACCCAAAACAAAAAAAATCCCAAGCAAAGCCCGGGATTTAGTCTATTTTCTATACTCTAAAAATCTATTTTCTAAATTTCAAAAAACTACTACATTTCCAATGCTCTTTCCACATTACCATCCATCAATAATTCTTTAGGATTCTCTAATGCTTCTTTAACAGCAACCAAGAAACCAACCGATTCACGACCGTCAATAATTCTGTGATCGTAAGAAAGTGCCACATACATAATTGGCTGAATTACAATGCCGCCATTTACTGCCATTGGTCTTTCTACAATATTGTGCATTCCTAAAATTGCACTTTGAGGTGGATTGATAATTGGTGTAGATAACATCGATCCAAAAACACCACCATTTGTAATGGTAAATGTTCCGCCGGTCATTTCATCAACTGTAATTTGTCCGTCACGCGCGCGTAAAGCCAAACGTTTTACTTCTGCTTCAACACCTCTAAACGATAAGTTTTCTGCATTTCTAATCACAGGAACCATCAAACCTTTTGGTCCAGAAACGGCAATAGAAATATCTTGAAAATCATTTGAAATTTGGAAATCACCGTCAATCATTGAATTCACATCAGGATATTCTTTCAACGCTTTCACAACTGCTTTTGTAAAAAAAGACATAAAACCTAATCCAACACCGTGTTTCGATTTAAAATCTTCTTTATATTCGTTACGTAAATCAAAAATTGGTTGCATATTTACCTCGTTAAACGTGGTTAACATTGCAGTTTCATTCTTAACCGCAACCAAACGCTCTGCTACTTTTCTGCGTAACATAGACATTTTTTTTCGCTCTGTTCCACGAGAACCACCAGACGTATTTGTTCCCATAGATGGCGTTGCATTCACAGCATCATCTTTGGTAATTCTACCATCTTTTCCAGTTCCTTTTACAGATTTGGAATCGATTCCTTTTTCTGCCAAAACCTTTTTAGCCGCAGGTGAAGCTGTTCCGCTTGCATAGGTTTCTGGTTTGGTTTCTTTCTTTTCTTCTTTCGGAGCTTCAGCTTTCTTTTCTTCTTTTTTTTCTGAAGACTGTGACTGCCCACTGTCAACTGATTTTCCTCCCGGTTTTTTTGCGGATGTATCAATCAAACAAACCACAGCACCAACAGCAACAGCATCGCCTTCTTCTGCTTTAAGCGTTATAATTCCGCTTTCTTCAGCAGGCAATTCCAACGTAGCTTTGTCAGAATCTACTTCTGCAATTGGCTGATCTTTTTCTACATAATCTCCATCAGCAACCAACCAAGTTGCGATTTCTACTTCTGTAATTGATTCTCCCGGTGAAGGAACTTTCATTTCTAAAACACTCATGGTCTTTTATTTTGCAAATGCTGAACTTGTTTCAGCATCTTTTGTTTATTATATTACTTACTTTTTTTTGGGCGTTTTAACAGGCTTTCCACTATATCTTTTTATGCTGAACTTGTTTCAGTATCTTTTAATTAACTGTTCGTTTAGCATAAAAAGGATGCCGTTTCAATCCTTAACGCGAGTATTCGTTGTTAAAAATACAATCTATTACTTACTATTTTGAATTTTATCGTTTTTAATGTTTGTATCCAATTTTCTTCCGTTCTTCTTGAGTTTTCTCTTGTTTGTCTTTTTTTAGCAAATAATCTAAAGCTTCATAAATACTAGAGAATTGTTTATCATATTTTACTTCTAATTTTTTTACTTCTTCTTTTATTTCAATATTTGAAAAAGCCATTTTTCTTAATTGAACAAAAATTCTCATAATAGAAATATTAATTTCTATTGCCACATCACTTTTAAGAACACTAGATAACATAGAAACACCTTGTTCTGTAAAAGCAAATGGTTTTGCAGGACTAAATTTTACGTTTTTAGGTAGGTTATCACAATTTGTGATAAGCATCGACCATTCTTCTTTTGAAAGTTCAAACATAAAATCTTGTGGAAATCTCTTTAAATTTCTACGAACTGCTTGTTTTAAAACTCTTGTTTCTACTTGATACAATTCAGATAAATCAAAATCGAGCATAACTTTTTACTCTCTAATTGTGTAAATTTTATCTTGAATTGATTGTAATTCTTTCATTTTTTATTTTTCTAATAGTAATTTTTTATCAATTTACTATTTTGAAAATCTATTAATTACTATTTTGAATTTTATCGTTTTTTACTGGAATATAATCTTTTTTAATTTTTCCGTTTACTTTAATGGTATCAAAAAATAGTTTTCCGCCTGTGGCGATATTCATATCCGCAACATTTTGTAAACTAATATGTAAATGTGCTTCTGATGAATTTCCAGAATTCCCACACAAACCGATAATATCTCCTTTACTCACAATCTGATTTTCCATCACCCTAATGGAATTTTCTTTAAAATGAGCCATCATAATAAACTCATTATTGGCTGTTTTTAGTACAATTGTGTTTCCAGTTAATTGTTCTGGATTTAATTCTCCCGGAATATTATCTTTTACATCACGAATTACTTTTACCACGGTAGCATCACAAGGAGCCGTTATTTTCTTACCATAGGCAAAATAACTTTCGTTCTTTTTTGCATCGCCATCAAACGTTTTTCCGTCTTTTTGAATTAATAAATCATACGCATATTTCTGATTGTTATGCGCCACATGATAATTATCGGTTTCTGTAATTCCGCCCCAAGAAACATTCCATGTTTCTTTAAAAGGCAAACTCATTTTAGAGATATTTCTCTCTAAAACGGGTATGCTTTTCGGAATGTGTGGTTTTACATACAATCCGTTTATTTTATCGACAGCATCCAAAGAAATTAGAATATCAAAAATACCTTTTTCAAAAGTGGTTTTATAAATATGAGCAGTTTGCTTTAATTCGGAAAACTCCATTTTCTCAATTTTACCAGCAGGAACAACATTGAACTTAAAAAAAGCCAAGGTTTGTTCCTTCGGTAATGCTTTTTGCATACTTGCATCAAACATATTAAAAATGGCTTCATAATTTTCTGCATTAAATTCCGAAGAAAATAATTTAGAAACACGTGCATAATTTCCCTCTTCTGTTTGTGCAAACGAAAGAAGGGAAGTTAAAACAAAAATATAAAGAAGGTTATTTTTCATCATTAAAAACGCTATTAATAACTGCTCTGTGTCTTTTCTTAAATCGTGCGCTAGAACCCGCTGCTGGAACCGAATAATATTTACGAGAACGAACCGTTAATTTTACCAAATCAAAACGTTCATTCAAATAACTCCAAGCACCCATATTTCTAGGTTCTTCTTGTGCCCAAATATATTCTTCCACATTTGGATATCTATCAATTGCCTTCTGAATTTTCTCTAAATGCAACGGAAATAATTGCTCAATTCTTACCAATGCAACATCATCTCTGTCTAAATTTTCTCTTTCCTCTAATAAATCATAATAGAATTTACCCATACAAAAAACCAACTTCTTGATTTTCTTTGGTGCTAAAACATCATCAATAACTTCTTGAAATTCGCCATTTGCCAAATCATCCAACGTATTTACTGCTTTTGAATGACGCAATAAACTTTTCGGAGTAAAAACAATTAATGGTTTTCTATGATTACGTTTCATTTGTCTACGTAACAAATGATAAAAGTTTGCCGGAGTTGTACAGTTTGCAAGTGTCATATTGTCGATTGCGCACAATTGTAAATAACGTTCTATTCTTGCAGATGAATGTTCAGATCCTTGCCCTTCATAACCGTGAGGCAATAAAATTACAATTCCGTTTTGCATTTTCCATTTGTCTTCTGCAGCAGAAATATATTGATCAAAAATAATTTGAGCTCCGTTAGAGAAATCTCCAAATTGTGCTTCCCAAATGGTTAATGTATTTGGTTCTGCCATTGCATAACCATAATCAAAACCTAAAACAGCATATTCAGATAATAACGAGTTGTAAATCGTCATTTCTCCTTTATTATGCGGGTTTGTGTTCAGTAAATTAATTCTTTCTTCGGATACTTCATCACGCAAAATAGCATGTCTGTGAGAAAAAGTTCCTCTTTCTACATCTTGTCCAGAAATTCGTATATGAAAGCCTTCTTCCAATAAAGTTCCATACGCCAACGTTTCTGCCATTCCCCAATCTAAGGTATCGGTTTCGAAAATCATTTTTGCTCTACCATCTAAAATACGTTCTGCTTTTTTAACAAATTTCACGTCTTTAGGAACAGTGGAAACAATTTTTGCAATATTTTTTAATTTGTCCGTAGAATAGGTTGTGTCAATAGGTTTTAACATTGCCTCTAGTTGTTCACGCACAAAACCTTTCCAAGTTTCAGGCATAAATTCAGTTACTTTAGAGGTTTCATCTTGTTTAGACTTATCGAATTCAATGCTTAACATGTCTTTGAATTCCTTTGTAATTTCTTCTACGTAATCTTTTTCTATAGAACCTTCTTCTAATAATTGGGCTTCATAAATTTCTTTTACATTTTGATGCTTTGAAATCGCTTTGTACAATTTTGGTTGTGTAAAACGAGGTTCATCACCTTCATTATGTCCGTATTTTCTATAACCTAATAAATCGATAAAAATATCGCTTTTGAATCTCATTCTAAACTCTAGAGCGAGTTCCATTGCGTGACAAACAGCTTCTGTATCGTCTGCATTTACGTGTAAAACAGGCGATAAAGTTACTTTTGCAACGTCTGTACAATAGGTGCTTGAACGTGCATCTAAATAATTTGTAGTAAAACCTATTTGATTATTTACAACAATATGAATCGTTCCGCCAGTTCTGTAGCCGTTCAATTTTGCCATTTGCACAATTTCATAAGCAATTCCTTGCCCTGCAATTGCAGCATCTCCATGGATAATAATTGGTAAAATTTTAGAAGAATCTCCATTATAAGATCTATCAATTTTAGCACGCGTAATTCCTTCTGCAACAGAAGCAACAGTTTCTAAGTGAGAAGGATTCGGTACTAAATTCATAATAATCTCATTCCCTTCTCTAAACGTTTTGCTTAATGTTAAACCCAAATGGTATTTAACGTCACCGTCTATATTATCATCTTCAAAATCTTTACCTTCAAACTCGCTAAATAAATCACGAACAGGTTTTTTGAAAATATTTACTAATGCATTTAAACGCCCTCTGTGCGCCATTCCTAAAACGAATTCTTTTACACCATATTTTTCTGCAGCATCACGCAGAATTATACTAATTCCAGGAATTAAAGTTTCTCCGCCTTCTAAAGAAAATCTTTTTTGGCCAACATATTTGGTTTGTAAAAAACTCTCAAAAGTTACTGCTTGGTTTAATTTTGATAAAATATATTTCTTTGAATCAACAGAATATTTAGGATGATTGTCGTTTGCATTCAAACAATCTTGCCACCATTTAATTTTCTCTGGATTACGCATATACATATACTCAACTCCAATAGAATCGCAATAAATAGACATTAAATGAGATATAATCTCTTCTAACGTAACTTTACCAATTCCAAGAATTTCGCCAGCTGTAAATGTTTTATGTAAATCTTTCTCTGTTAGACCAAAATTTGCTATTTCAAGAGTTGGCGTGTATTTTCGTCTATCTCTTACAGGATTTGTTTTAGTAAATAAGTGACCTCGCGTTCTGTATCCGTTAATTAAATCAAGAACTAAAAATTCTTTTTTAACTTCTTCAGGAATTTCATTAGAATAAGTGCCAACTTCTTCTTCATTAGAAAAAGAATAATCTTCATTTGCTAGATCATAACCTTGAAAAAAACTTCTCCAACTTGGTTCTACAGAATCGGGATTTTTTAAATATTGGTCATATAAATCGGCTATAAAGCCAGTGTGTGCCGCGTTTAAGAACGAAAATTTATCCATGAATAGAAACTAAATTTTTTGTTAAGCAAGTTAATTAACAAAAATACAAATTTTTAAGAAATTAAAGGAATTCATTTTGGCATTTAATATTAATTAAAAAAAATAATATTTTTGACAAATGTGTTTGGCAGTTTTTGAAAAAGATATATATTTGCACTCGCAAAACACGAATAGTGTTTTACAAACTCCTCCTTAGCTCAGTTGGTTAGAGCATCTGACTGTTAATCAGAGGGTCCTTGGTTCGAGCCCAAGAGGGGGAGCAACAAAGTCTTATCAATTTGATAAGACTTTTTTATTTTTCTTCATTTTTGACGTTATGAGAGATCTAAAATTGGATCAATACGGATCAAGTCCAAAAGTTGTTGGATTTAAGAATTAAGCATAAATATTTGAGAGTCTAAACAGGAAGAATTCTATATTCCTGACTCCTCTAAACTGTGCTCTAACTGCTTTAATTTTTGCACTGAAAGATTCTGCTGACGCATTTGTACTTCTGTTATTAAAATAGTTGAACCCATTGTGCATTTTAAATAATGCTAATTTTAATAGTATTAATATTTCTGTTAAAAATAAATTTATTGATATATTGAATAACAGTCAAGGCAGTTATTTTAGCTAATATTCTTGTTTTAAATCCTTTAAAAGTTTTTGCATAATTTCGTCTTATCATAAATTGATCACATAATTGAGAGAATAATGTTTCTATTCTTTTTCTTTTTTTTCTAAATACGTAAGGCTTTTTTTTTATAATCTTTTTGATTAGACCTCATAGGTGTGTTCAATTTGATATTGCAGGTTTCAAATAAGTTGAGCTGTATTTCTGCTGATAAATATCCTGTATATCCAATTAAAGTACAATCACTTATTTGAACTTTAATATCTTTCAAATAATTGATGTTATGCACAGATGCCGGACTTAAATCTATACTTTGAAAGACACCATTTACAGAACAAATTCCATGTAGTTTATAACCATAATATCTAGTTGTCTGTGCTGCACAATATCCTTTGTCTGGCAACGCATAAGTATCTTCTGTACAGATTTTTGAGCGATAACTTCTTGAAAATTCACAAATTTCTAAAGGCATACTATTCACAACAAAATAATCTTTAAATTCATTAAAATAAGAAGCTAATTTTAATCGAATACTATCAAGGTGATTTACTAATTTTCTTCTTCTTCGATTGTAAACACTTCGCTCAATTTTATAAGAAATAGTACAAGGAAGTTTTCTGAATAAATCACTCTCACTATCAATTCCTAAAAATTCGGCAGTAAGACTCAAGCTAATAAGTTCTAAATCGCTCATCTTTGGTGTTCGTCTTTGATAGCTTAAAAGTTGTTCTTTTGATATTTTTCTTAAAACTTCCAATATTCTTTCGTAATTTGCATTTAAGTTGTTCATTGTAAATGATTTGTGGTTAAATCAATTTACTGATTTTCAATCAAATGGACAACTTTTTTATATTAAATTATAATGCACAACGGGTAAGCTAAAGTATTAAAAGACAAATGTAGAGGTTACTAACCTAATGCTAAACACGTTTGTTTTTGTAAGAATACCTTGTCTTAAAAATTCTATTAGGAAAAAAAATAGCTAACTTTATTACTTTAGTTTGTACTTTATAATTCGTATTTTTGCAGTAATTTCAAACATTAAATATATTATTTTATGAAAAATTTTAGACTAATTATTGCAACAGTAGCATCTGTTTTTTTATTCGCAAGTTGTGCGGGTGATAAAAAAGACAAAAAGGATGCAAATTCTACAGAAGTTAACAAGGAAGTAACAGAAGTGGCTAAAGACGAAGTTTACAAAATTGTTGTTACTGGTAACGATGTAATGAAGTATAACAGAAGTACAATTACAGTAAGTGCTGGACAAAAAGTTGAGTTGACTTTAAGGCATGTTGGTCAGTTACCAAAAGAAGCAATGGGGCATAATCTTGTTATTCTAAATTTAGGTACAGACGTAGCAACATTTGCAGAAAGTGCAATGGTTGCAATGGATAACGACTATATTCCTGCAGACGAAAGTGCTATTTTTGTTCATACAAAAATGCTAGGTGGTGGCGAATCTGATACAATTACATTTACAGCACCAACAGAAAAAGGAGAGTACGATTTTATTTGTAGTTTTCCTGGACATTATGGAGCGATGAGAGGGAAGTTTATTGTAGAATAAGCTCACTTTTTTTTAATTTAAAAACCATTTTTAGGATTCCTAAAAATGGTTTTTTGTTTTTAATGAGAATTTGATTTTTTAAGATTATGGATAATTTTTATTTTCCAAACTTTAACGTCTGTTTTTAACTATGCTAAAGAAAATAAATTCAGATACTTGTTATTAATTAGTTATGCTATTATTTCTAAACGAAAATCATTTATATTTTATTTACTTACACCAAACAAAAAATCCGAAGAAAAATTAATTCTTCGGATTTTACTTAATGTATGAGATATTTTTTGAACGTAAATATTCATTTTAAAAACTAATTCCCGCTCCAAGAATCACGTAAACCAACCGTTTTATTAAAAACAAGTTTATCAGCAGTGGTATCTTTGTCAACTGTGAAATAACCCATTCTTTGAAATTGAAAACGCTCGCCAATTTTGGCAGTTTGCAAACTTGGTTCAACAAAAGCAGCAATAATTTCTAAAGAATTTGGATTAATAAACTCCATAAAATCTTTGTCTTTATGAGAATCTGGCGCTTCGTCTAAAAACAACCTATCATAAGCTCTAACTTCTGCTTTTACCGCATGTTTTATAGAAACCCAATGAAGTGTTCCTTTTACTTTTTTCAAGCTTTCTTCCGTTCCGCTTCCAGATTTACTTAATTCGTCATATATACACTGAATTTCAGTAACATTACCGTTTTCATCTTTGGTACAACTTTCTGCTTTTATAATGTATCCATTTTTTAAACGAACTTCCTTGCCTAATTTCAAGCGGAAAAACTTCTTATTTGCTTCTTCTCTAAAATCTTCTTGTTCAATATAAATCTCTCTAGAAAATGGCACTTCTCTGTAACCAGCACTTTCATCTTCTTGGTTATTTTCTGCTTCTAACCATTCTTCTTTTTCTTCAGGATAATTAGTAATTACCACTTTTACAGGATCAAGAACTGCCATTACGCGATTTGCAGATTTGTTTAGATCTTCACGAATTTTAAACTCTAAAAGCGCAACATCAATTATATTTTCACGTTTAGAAACGCCAACAATTTCTATAAAGTTTTTGATAGATTCTGGCGTATAACCACGTCTTCGTAAACCAGAAATGGTTGGCATTCTTGGATCGTCCCAACCGGCAACGATTCCTTTTTCTACCAAGGTTAGTAATTTACGCTTACTCATTATGGTATAGCTCAAATTCAAACGAGAAAACTCACGTTGTTTTGGAGCTAAAGGATATTCGTTTTTGCTATAATCATGCACATATTCCTTAAACCAATCATACAAATCTCTGTGAGGTTTAAACTCTAAAGAACACAAAGAATGAGATATTTGCTCAATATAATCACTTTCTCCATGCGTCCAATCGTACATTGGGTAAATACACCAATCGTTACCAGTTCTGTGATGCGCTTTGTGCATAATTCTGTACATTAATGGATCACGCAACAACATATTTGGAGAAGCCATATCTATTTTTGCACGTAAAACATGCTCGCCATCTTTAAATTTGCCGTCTTTCATTCCTTGAAATAATTCCAAGTTTTCTTCAACAGTTCTGTTCCTAAAAGGACTATTTGTTCCAACTTGAGTTGGCGTCCCTTTTTGAGCACGCATATCTTCCGATGATTGCGAATCTACATACGCTTTATCGTCTTTTATCAACAAAACTGCCCAATCAAATAATTGTTGAAAATAGTCTGATGAGTAGCATTCATTCGCCCAAGAATAGCCCAACCAAGAAATATCTTCTTTGATGGCATCAACATATTCTTGCTCTTCTTTTGCAGGATTTGTATCGTCGAAACGTAAATTTACAGGTGCGTTGTATTTCTGCCCCAAACCAAAACTAATTCCTATTGCTTTTGTGTGCCCAATGTGCAAATAACCGTTAGGTTCTGGTGGAAATCTAAAACGTAAGTTTTCTTTTGGCATTCCGTTTGCTAAATCTTCTTCAATAATTTGTTCTATAAAATTTAACGATTTTTTCTCTTCTAACATCCGTATTTTCTATGAATTGAAGTGCAAAATTACATAAAATAAATCGTATAATTTTATTTTGGGCATTCCTTTATCCTGAAGGAATTCAGAATAAAGGTCAGGCTTTCCGCTATAGTTTTTTTTACGCTGAACTTGTTTCAGTGCCTTACTAAATTTTCAAAATCTAGAAAATTAATATAACTTACATTAAAAAAAAAGCTGCCGCTGCAATCCCTAACGCAGTTAGCAACAGAATCAAAAGAATATTTTTCAATCTCACATTTTGTAATAAAATTGTACTTTCATCTTCTAATTAACAAAACAAAATCTATTATGAGTAATCAAATTAGAAACTATACGTGTCCAAAATGCAATAATAAAAAGTGTAAAGTGGGTGAGCTTCGAGCAACTGGTGGCACATTATCTAAAATTTTTGATATTCAGAATCAGAAATATACAAGCGTAACTTGCGAGCGTTGCACGTACACGGAGTTTTACAAAACCAAAACAAGCGCAATTAGTAATGTTTTTGATTTTTTTGCAGGTTAGTGAAACTCAACTTTAAGAAGCCAAAGGCGAACTTAAAGTTGTAAGATGAACTAATTCCGAATTTATTTCGGGATCTTATTGTTAATCCTCTCAACTTTAAAAAGACAAAGATGAAATTAAATTTGCCTATCGCAGACTAACAGTAACGTAGACATTTGTATGAGATAAAGTTTTTAGACTCGAATTTATGAATTATTTTTGTTGCGTATGAAAGATGAAGAGAAAAAACCAGATTTAGTCGTTTTTAACGAAGAAACAAAAAAGTACGATGCTGCTTTAAAACCTTACGGAACCTCTGCAAGTTCGCCCGTAATTACGCCATTAAACACTGCTAGTTGGAAAAACGATGGAATTCAGCGTGTAAACAAGCAGCTAAAATCAAAATTTGACGAAGTAAAAAAAGAGTATGAAGCTTTAATGGAAAAGTTTCAGTACAACGATTTAATTTACAACGCAAAATTTAGTTTCGAACCAATTTTTGGGGAGAATTATTACTTATACAACAATAGAAATAAAGAACCTTTTTTGTCTATTATAGAACCAGAACAATGCAGTTTTGAGCATTTAGGTTCTTTTAGATTGAATACGGACAAAATGTGGGAAAAAATAGATTAATAATTGTCAAGCAATAAATTCTAAAGGTTCCAAAAAACTTTTGATGTTTTATAAAAATATCTATATAGTATCAAGTTTAAATAACACAACCCAGAAAGAGTTTCAAACCCTTTCTGGGTTAATCAACAAACAGACTAATCAACAAAAATGGGAATCATAAAAGTAACCAATATAAAGGTGTATTCATTTCACGGATGTTTAGACGAAGAAGCTAAAATTGGATCTGAATATCGAGTAGATGTTGAAGTAAAAGCAAATTTAAAAAAATCAGCAAAAACAGACGAATTAGTAGACACGGTAGATTATGTTCACCTAAATCATATCGTAAAACAAGAAATGGCAATTCGTTCTAAATTGTTAGAAGAAGTTGCACAACGAATTTTAAATCGTTTTTTCATAGAATTAAATATGATACAAAAAGCGACCGTTTCTGTAGCCAAAATTAATCCGCCAATTGGTGGAAATGTAGCAGAAGTTGTGGTTATCCTCACAAAAAAAAGAAAGAATTAAATTTTAATCACAGTTAAAAAATAGGGCTAAGTTCTAATTAAGACAGCATTTTGTTTAAAAAGCTCAAATAGATGATAGGCTTCATCTGTTAGTAGCATTGTTACACACCATTGTTTACTTGTTGTTTTACTACTTCTTATTTGATCCACATACGCATACCAGCTAAGGTAGTTCTGCAGATATTTAGAACTTACACCGTTGAAAGGTTTTAAAAAGGTTTTTAGTTGTGAGTGGACATTATTTACTCTTTGTAAGTGAATTGTTTTATCCATTTTATCTACGTGGTCTTTTGCAAGCAATGCTTTATGTTTGATAGTTGGATTGTCTCTAGTAAAGGCTTTATATGA